>JAAUYG010018795.1_pt1 | contig 12793 bp, 9 predicted proteins | sample 7278091 | NCBI WGS metagenome assembly JAAUYG01 (sample SAMN14350201, study PRJNA611818) | marine sediment metagenome | isolation source: surface marine sediment (0.6m) | place: French Polynesia: Moorea | collected 2018-08
AGAACTGCATATTATTATTATTATTATTATTATTATTATTATTATTATTATTATTATTATTATTATTATTATTATTATTATTATTATTATTATTATTATTATTATTATTACAATAGCATATTAGTTCTGTAATGGACTCAGAAATAGAGATGAAATCCTATTAAGATAATTATTGTCAATCACCAGTATTAACCTCGGCCCAAGCCAATACCCTCGTACGTTTCCACATCTAAGTGTACCAATTTTGACAGGTCTGGTGCACTGCCTTGTGTTGCGGCCCAAATAACCTTGATTTCCTTGGTTTTGCATAAGTTCTTATGACGGTTTGACCAAGAAATGTTTTCATTCAGTGATGAAACATGGAGAGAGTCAGTATTGGTAGTAGGAAGCTCTGCTCAGGCCACAAAATTTATGGCCGCGCAATGCTCTGTCTTCTTCAAATGATACCTAAATCTGCGTCATCTCATACAACATGCGTGAGTACCGACAAGTCGAAGAAATAAAAAAGAGAAACTAGAAAGAAAAGACACAAAACGCAAAGGCTCGTCACTCTTGAGAAATATATAGATCAAAGGCTGATGCATTTCAGCCTGGCTCAAATAAAATTTTTGCCCTTATAAGTGAAGTGGCGAACGTCAATGTTGCACCAGACCCAATCGCTCTCCGAGTGAAGCCCCATTACGAGATTATGTATTCGAATTCGATACGTCATGTTACGTTACTTAAGCACCGCTCATCTGTCACCGCGGGCGCACAATGACCGCCTGTCCTCATTATGCAGTCGTATTAATGCGCCAGCGGAAGCGATTCGTCTGTAATGGCGGACCCGTTACCACGCTTGTGTGGGTATTACTGCAGCTCTTGAGTTTCCAATCAAGAGCAGAAACCTGTTTTTTATGAATAACACCTTTGCGTTCCAGGGTAAACGCCTTAGTGCGTCTGGAAATACTTACGCCACTGGCTAATCTGCTGGATGAGTATTATACCTGTAGATATAAATGTTGCTTAATTTGTTACTCTTTTTTTAAATTTTATTTAGTTTTTTTCCGAATTTTAATGCATGTAATGTGAACAAATATAGAACAGATATCGATTTCAATAACGGTTCTCTCCGCAGGCAGCACGTCTCCACTTTGTAGTTAGTATTATTCAAACCTGTCAGAATTTTCTGTTGACTTGGTTAGTACTTCAGATCAACTCATCAGCTTTAAGCGTTTCAGTAAGATAACATACACGGCTGGGCGATATGTCAAGCGGTTCGAGGTTTAATAATTATAATAATAATAATAATTTGTTTCTTTTCACTGGGCAAACTAACTTACCGTGGCGTATCTCTACTTAAAAATCTGGAAGAGCTTTACCTGTAAAGGCGCAATTTCACCAGATGCCAGTCATGTAAATCAATAAAAGGAATCCTTACAACAAAATAGATAGGTGCGACTAAGATGTTGAGCCGAGATGACCGATCGAACAAGGAAGTACATGAACCTATAAGACATGGTGAGTAGACCTAGTCTAAGAGCGGTTTTCTCAGATCGTAAAGCGATCTTTAAAACGTGTCATCTGTGAGCTTTATTCCTTGTTTATATTACCTGCAGCGACACGGGAACGGTACCACGGGGTACCATCAACCGGACACACGTTACAGAAGAAATGCAGGCAACAACTTCTGTTTGCCAAGGGCATAGAACCATTAGTGACAATTAGAAGTTTGATGCCTTGGATGATTTCTGTCTGTCTGTACATGTAATCCTTGACTTTTAATTGTCGCCCTGCTCTTCTGGAACGTACAGTAGTGGGATTACCATGGCAGAAAATAAGGCGGAAAAATGTCTGCTGATAAATAAAAACGACTGCTATAATTAACAAAAATCAATATGAGTAACTGCATTCTTGCTTTCTAAAGCCACGAGCGAGCAAGCTTATTTCTTTCCCACTAGACACGTTTAGCAATACGTCATCTTCCGTATATGATAAGGCAACGGATTTCTTCATGTCACATACATTTTAGGTGTACATTTGGAAAAAGAAACAAACAATCTACCTCGCGATTGGTGGGTCGAAGCGCTTTCACACTTTACAAGATAGTAAAAAACCAGAATGCTATACATGTAGTAATAATAGCAATTAATTAGTACCTAGCTAAGTAGTCTAATTAAGGTGAGAATTTGCTCTGTCTTGCTAACCGTGGCCCGCAGAGCGAAAATAACCTCCAGTTTGACCTTCGACCTTGAAAGAGCAAGTGGGTGTATGTATAACTTCCGTAGCTTTGCCAGTGAGAAAGTGTCATGGTCAAATATGGCAATTTTTAAAATTGGCCTCTATCTCGAAAACCTCTATCTGTGGAGCAAAAGCAATCTCATTTTCGATCCACTGGCGTAGAAAGGGAGTGTATGTGCAACTTCTGGAACTTTTGGCAGTAGTCTAGTTTCATGCCCAAATTTGGAATTTTTGGAAATCAGCCTGCGACCGCCGAGCGAAAATAATCTTAATTTCGATCCCCTGGCATAGAAAGGGAGTGTATGTGCAACGCCTGGAACTTTTGCTATATGGTCATGTTTCGTGCTCAAATATGGTTATTTTGAAATTCGGAACTCTTATTCCGGAAACCGCTGCCCGTAGAGCGACGATACATTGAACATGTAAGATCAATTGCAACCCCTTTGGGTTAAACATCTCCTCGGAAACTACATTCCAAGTAACAGTCGTAACCAAATAATGGTAACAAACAAGAAATGTAAATTACTTCAAAAAGGTCCAGACCGTACAATTTATAGGGCTATTGTGGATGGAAACCTTGAGAACCCATCCTATGTGCAAAAGATAAAGGAAGTTTAAATAATAGTGAAAACCTATATTTTGAATGTTTAATTCAAACAAAGGTTAAAATGTATGGAATGTTAAAAATGTTTAAAAAATAGAGCGGAATTCTACTTAAATTAAAGTTTTACATAGTATACTCCCGTGTATACTTTCATGTCAAATGAACTTGGTTAAATGGAAGGTAGAGACATACAAATCATTTCCACGTTGTAAGGAGTAACATGATATAATGCATTTACTCTCTAATTTTGTCCATTTTCGAGAAACATATGGAACACAGTAGATACAATTCTTAAAACTAACCTAACCGTAAAAGATACATGTATGTTTCTGTACGACAGTTAAAATGTGACATTTGCAATACGTGTATCTGTCCTTCAGTATCTACTCTACAAACGTTTGTTGATTGTAAAAGACACAAGAAAATTGCAAACTGAAAGAGAACTATTAGATTTCATCAAGTCAGAAATAAAACACAAGTTAACTGTGTACAAGAACATGAGTATAAGAAATGATGTGTGTGCACTACAGCAGCTACTTGAAGAACTTAAATAATGAGCGATGTAAAATGTAAATGTCAATGAAAGTGTGATTTTAATTAAAAAAACCTGTAGTATCGGTGAACTTTTATCTTGTATAAATACTGTTGTATGCCTTGAGTTTTATGAAACAAAGTGAGCTTTTGTTTAAAAAAAAAGCGATTAGAGTAGGGAGAGAGTATATGTGCAACTTTTGGAACTGTTTAGTTTTATACTCAATTATGCATGTTACGCCAGTTTTGAAAACCCGCCGGTATCTCGAAAATTACCGCCTGTAGAGCAAAAATAGGCTACATTTCGAACCCCGGCGTATAAATAGATAAATATATGCATCTTCTGGAACTTTCGCCAGAGACCAAGTTTCACGCCCAAATAACGCATTTTTTGAAAATCGGCCCGCTGCCCGTGGGGTGAAAATAAGTTCAATTTAGACATACTAGGTTGGCAATGGCTAGACAGAAAGTACAACTTTTGGAAAGTTTGCCAACTGCCAACTTTCATGCCCAAATATTCCAATTTTGAATATTGGCCCGTATCTCGGGAACACTTGTCCTTATAGCGAAAACAGGTCCATTTCGACGCCTGGGGTACAAAGAGGGGGTGTTGTGTGCACATTCTGGGACTTTGACAATGGCCAAAGTTTCATGCTGAAATTATTATGGGAATTTTGAGAATCGTCCAGTATCTCGGAAACGGTTGCCCGTAGAACAAGACCCCTTGGTAATAGAAAGAGAGTATATATGCAACTTTGCTAACAACCCCAGTGCTTCCTCCTCTGTTTTATAACAAGCGTGGCATCTACACCTTGAATTGGCCTGCAAATTCTGTTTTCCAGTTAGCATTATTATTTGTTTTACTTTATTGTAACCTTTTACTGAAAAAAATACCTTTGTCTTCCACTCCTGATCCCGCCATATGAAAGTCGTAGCCGACGGTGACATACGCTGACTGCCCTGTGGGCACGAGGACATTTTCAAGTACACCAGAACCCCCACTTATCAAAGGCGTTTCTATGGTAACAGTGACATCCGCGATATCCGCGTTTGTAATATAAACACGCCCCATTGGATACACGGTACCGTTAACAGCGTTCGACATGAAACCGAGAACAAAGTCTCTCGCAGTTTCTGAAAAAAAAGAACATTACTAATATATAATATTCATAAGTGTTGCTTTATTACTTTCTCAGACCACAATGTAAATAAAGTAGCAAAATAAAATATAATACTGCTTTATCATCATCTAACTGACTTAATGTAGCCTCGCTTCGGAGGAGTCCACAACAACTCTCCCAGAAGTTATAAAACTTGCACAGATCACAGTTTACTCTTCAAATAACGAGCTGTTACATTTAAAGTATTTAAGTGTAATATTCGTTAACTGAAGCGTACCTATATGGTGCACACAGCTGAATAATAACACAAGAAGGACAATCCCTGTTTTGACAGCATACGCGGATCTCGCTCTTTCCATATCTGTAATTATGGAGATCGACGACTTCGCTAATCCAATAGTTCTACATATATCCAACAGCTTGCAATTAGCACCATATGATCCAGATTTTTAACAAGGGGCACCTGCTAGAGGAACCGGTCGACCGCTATCACTGGACGCATTTGAGTCAATTTCAAGCGATCAATGAAGGATTTCTATATTGCGCCATGATCTCCAATGGGAAGAAAGGGTTATCACCGACCACTTGGCTCCGGCGTGTCTGTAGCTGGATGCCCTGGCCTCCCCGTGAAAGCTGTAGACTAGGCATCATGCCACAAGGGCGTTACTCCCAGCTTTGCCAACACTTGAAGGGTTATCGTTTCTGGCGTTGTATGAGAAGACACACCATTTTTTATAGTCAGCCTTAAATGATGATTATTATTCTCGTGTGTTCTAATCTTTATCTGTAATAGCATTGAAATAATCTGAAAACACAATTATGTTAATGCATTCCCTTAATTACACTTAAATGTCCAAAGGCTGTGAAAGCTGTTGTAATTGGGGTGGTGGTAGTAGCCGCTTTCACGTTACAAACTAATAGTCAATATATGTTTTTACTCAGCACCTGTCTCATATTAAATGTTCTACATTCGTTGCTACATTTCATCCTCTAAAAGGCTTAAATATCATCGCGTGGGAATGTTGTGAGGATGTTTATACATGATATCATATTTTTTGTCAGTGGACTCTCATCTGTTGCGTATATTAGTCTACAGGAGACAGCAATCGTTCCTTGGGTGTGACTGACTGACTGACTGACTGAATGAATGAATGAATGAATGAGGAAAGGATGAAGGAAGGAAGGGAGGAAGGAAAGAAGCGACGAACAAACAAATGAATAAAAAAAATACATTTAGTCAAATGATAAATAATACAAAATAATGTGAAAAAAAAAACAACTGTATAAATAATAGATAGATAAATAAATAAATAAATAAATGAATAAATAAATAAATAAATCCATCCCGTGAATAAATGAGCAGACAAGGGAATGCATAAACATATACAGAATACGACCTTGTAAAAGTAGAAAAGGAGAGTGATATTTTACTGCGGATTCTTTTATTTTGACATCTATGTGTTTACACCGAATGGAGCTTTTCAGATTATGCGATGAAGCGTTATGATGATTAACTGGAAGAAGCATTATCGCGCAAGGTCAAAGGTGTAACAGATCCAACAGTGTGACCCTAGGGCATCATCAATAACTCCAGTTATTTACATAACACTAACGATTCTCCGTCATCGTGTAAGCAATTGTCAGGGAAGGTGACGCATATTTCTTTTCTTTCACGTGTCAAACGAATACATCATTTTCTGCTCCAAAGGCTTAGAGGCATTGTTTGTTTAGTTAAAAGGCAGTTTCGAGGTAGGAGCATTATAGTCGGTGATAATTTATGATACATACCCGGCTACGCTATGTAAAACCCGGCACCTGAGTGGAGCGAATGAAGCAGCTCTAACGCCGCAAGTGTCATGTCATTTGATATTTATCATTAATAGTAAGACTTTCGCTTTGTCTTATATCTTTTGTAATGGCTTAATGGCAGTATTAGTAATCTCCGCCTGGTTCATTTCCATTCCAAAAGAAACGCTTCTTACAGTCACTTGTTTACCAGACTTTTCATACGCATTAAACGGTAAATGATAGGTAACCTTAGTTTGTACATTTTCATCGCAAGCATGCCATAACGCTCTCATAATGTGATAATATCATAATCGGACTAACCACTGCTGACACAACCTTACACCCACCCACCCCACTCCCATCCCCCATCAATAAATTCAACGCATGGCGTGGTATGCACGCACGTATGCAACAGAATCGGAGCATCAGCTGGTAGAAGTGGTGAACACTTTTACCTTTGGTTGGAGATATCCCGAATGTACTATAACAATTACACAGAAAAGCCAATAAAAATGGTTAGTTTGACCTCCTGTATCCACATGGGCATACCACCAAGATGGGCCTTTTTCAACATCTGTGGACAGACAGGTGTTTGGTGGCATTGACGAGATTTGTTTCCGAGCAAAAGTGTTAAAATGTTTCCATGTCACGCTGCCGAACTTGTACAGTCAGCTTCCGAATGAAACCGACAGATCATGCATCGATTATCTAGTGCGAAATGCTGCCTGTGGCCCCATGGCGATGCCCTAGTATTGTATGGTGGCTGGCTGTGTGTGCTGGAATTGTCACATGTACACGTAGCTAACCCGTCAATGTAATCAGTTTAAACCTATACGAAAAATTGTGTAACCAAAGTCGTTTTAACGTAGAAACCTTATAAACAATAGGCGTGTGATGCACGCCAAACCTTTAAAAGCATCTGTGAAGTTGTTTACTTAATATTCGTTTTTCCTGTTTCCTTTTTCCAAAACCTCATTTACTTTTTCTAGCCCATATTACTATTTTCGGATTTATTATTAGTAAAATATAATATTTGCAGGCAATTTGGCCACACACCTGAGTGGCACTCGACCAAAGAAACAGTTTTAAGCCATGACCTTGACCATCACCCATCAAAGTCGCGGTGAAAAAATGAGGTCACAAACACGAAGTTGGTCCCAGACGACAAAGCTTTCTATCACCATGTACGTGTATCTGAGTGGCACACAACAAAAGAAACATATTAACCAATGACCTTGACCATGGCCCGTCAAGGTCACGTGCAAAAATGGGGACAACTACGTTTTTGAAGTCCTTTTTCACCGTGACCTTGATCATGAGTTCATGATTCGTCAAGGTCACGGTCAAAAATGAGGTCAAGGGAAGTAATGTTGACGTCGCATGAGCATATATCTGGGTATCCGACAAAATAAAGTTTTGACCCATGACCTTGAATATGAAACGTCAAGGTCACTGTAAAAAATGAGGTCATAAACACGAAGTTGGTCTTATAGGACAAAAGAGGGAATCTTGAGTTCACCTGAGCATGTATCAGACAAAACAAACATTTCTGACATGATTGTTCAACATGACCTAACGGGTCATGGTCAAGGTTATACGTCAAAAACTGTTACAGCGATATCAAAGACTTATGTTCAGTTAAGGAGCCGATTTAAGCTATATGTCACTATTAAACACTAAAAGAAACTCATATTACAGGGTTGACAATTAATATGGAATATTTTTCCTTTCTAATTTTCATCAGATTTCCCCCTCCCAATAATTTAAGTTATACTTCGTGCTTTGTTTCTTGCTGAGATATTGGATTAATAAATATAACTTAGGAATCTATTGTTGGCATGATTTTGCATTTCGTTGTTTCATCCATATGAAAGTGGTCACAAGATTGAAAACACAGCGTACGAAATGCACTAAGTATGATGTTAGATGACTATGAACGCTTGGCAAATTATTTTCTGGCAAAGAAACACTGTTACAGTATTCGAAAGGGGGAATCTGATGAAAATTAGAAAGGAAAATAAATATCAACCCTGTATATTTGGTGTACAAGTACACCATCAGATTTGACCTTGAATGACCATCGATAGGTCCAAGGCAGGACCACTCAAACTGTGAGGCCTTTTACCTTGTAAAGTAGCCCCGAGTTACCCCATACATTACTATTAAACACTAAAAGAAAATCAATCATGTATAGGAATCCAACTGCACAATTAGACGTGACGTTAGGTAAACCTGAAAGTTCAAACTTAAGTCAATTTACATGAATTTTGATTTGCAGGAGGTGTATAGATAGTCGCTAATATATTACTATAGGTATTTCCTAAGAAAATCAATTTATAGGTGGCTGGGTTTCCACTGTCCAAGCAGTCTTTCTGGTTATCTGGAGGGTTACTCCCCACTCGAGTTCGTAATGCTAGCTAGCTTTGCATGCCCACAGTTGCAAAGGCATATCAGCGGCAGACATTACATTCCCATACCCCAGAGTCAATCACAATGGATAGAAAGGGGGAAACACGTCACGGACACAAGGATTTAGAAATTGGTGAGAAGCAAAATAAAGTTGACGAAAATGTGTTCTGCAAAAGATGGTCATCATCTCTGACTTATGCGGTTATCGCGTCATTTGGCATTGGGTGTTTTGGGTCTGGTTTTGCTGTTGCATATTTTACATTGCCTGATACGGGTAAGTACTCGGATGTAAAAAAATGTCATTTTAAAGTATGCACGAGATACACTATTTTTAGATGCTGTGTAAAATCCTTTAATGTTTCCAAATGTGTTGCATGGTTAAGTATAGCCTGGATAAGTACACATTGCGTTTGACGTTTCGACGTCTCACAAGTACAAGTACTTGCCGCCGAAGTCATATTGTGGGCCGTTTCGCTCTACGACCATCTGTTCGAACATACATTATATGGTTATCGAAAATCGGAAATGTACCGAATGACCTCAAAATTACCTGGAACACTTACATTTTGTAGCAGCCAAAGTGCTCGGTTTGCACCATCTACTGGCTCCCAAAGCCCAAATTTTTGCTGCGTTTCGCTCTACGACCAGCGATTGTCAAGATACAGAACATATTTATAATTCCCCATTGACTACCATGGTATAGGCAAAAAAAAACCCCACCAACCCACCAAAAAAAAAAATCCCACCGAATTTGTCAACAGTTAAAAATTTTAAATTTAACAATTCCTTTTTACAACTTTGGTAGAGACCCTTTCTAGAAGTACACATGTGCATGAATTTTGGTGAGGGGATGTGATTCGTATTTTCAGAGGAGATGCCGTTTGCAACTTTCACTCCCATGTCGTCACATTTTATAACAAAAGCAAAAAAAAAGTGAAAAACAAATTCGTTTAGACACCCTCTCTAGCAGTATGCATGAATTTTTGGGACTGAATCTGGACAGATGTGCACTTTCAGAAAAGAGGTATCCGTCTTTTAAAAAGGTGTATTCTCATTTTTCTCACGTTAACGAAAACGAACCAGAAAGGGAAAATTGAAAATGTCAAACGTTTTAAACATGTATCTGGAAATATGCTGAATAGGCACCTTTCGCCAAATTTAAACGGTTTCCGAGAAAACCGGTTTTACAGACGGACAACGGCCAACGGACGCGCGATGGACGCCCATGCAATGACAGTGGCTCTGCTGTGCAGTAGCATAAAGCAGAGTTAAAATTGCTGGCAAAACAAAAATTGCAGAAGGCCTAACGTTGTACAAATCGTCATTTTGGAAGAATTCAAATTGTTCAGAATGACACCAAAACTACCTTGAAGTATAAAGGGTCAAAGGGCCTGATATACGTGAATTACTTTACCCTCCCTAATAACGGGCAGGTGACATACAAATGTACCGGTACCCAGAAATTTGCATTTAAATGTCACAGCCCGCTTTATTCCAGCAACACACGGGTCCATGTACGAAGGAGTTGTCACTTATTCATGCATTTTCAGTTTTGAAGAGGATCCCGGTCTGGTCAAATGTTACAGCGATATGGGTGGCCTCCGATCTCAATTTTACCACTGCTGGATCAAATACACAGCTGCACGCAGAAGAAGTTATCACATCCAAGGAAATCACAACAGGCAAAGCATTCTACTTCTTCTCCTTTTTTCTTCTTATCCCCCTTCTTCCCCCCTCCTCCTCTATTTTCTTCTTCTCCTTCTTAGTCTTCTTCCGGTAGTAGTAGTAGTAGTAGTAGTAGTAGTAGTAGTAGTAGTAGTAGTAGTAGTAGTAGTAGTAGTAGTAGTAGTAGTAGTAACAGTAACAACAGCAGACCGAAGGAGGCTATTTCATAATACATAACTTATATCTCACATGTCTATTCTGAGATGAATATCTACCGATAAATTAGAGACTTCTGTAAACTGAAGGCAAACATTTTCAAAGTCATTCATTCCCTTCTCTTTCACACTGTAAAATGAGAAATTACGATTTTTTTATTCCTGATCTCTGTAATTATGTCTGTGTACATAAGATAGTTTTGCCATTATGGAATGTACGATGTCCATATAAAAATTGATGGCGAATCAATGTGATTTATTGGAGGCTAGTTCACTGTAAGCATGTTTTGTTTGCGGAATTTTACATGTGTTTTGTTAGCCCATCCGATGTGAATGAAGTTTTTGCATTTGTATCTTTGATGAAACCTATTAATGTATTTCTTGTATCATGTTTCGTTTAGAAGTAGTAATTCTCCAAGCATAGGTGTTTATTGCAGCGATGCGGTATCAGACAGAATACGATACAACCCTACAATACCCGCTGCAAAGTAATATCCCGCTTCTGTCAACATGATTTCCATGAGCCGATTATGATCAGATTACCAATTAACTCCCCAGAATCACATTACTTTTTTTTCGTTCCACATCCCCTGCGGCAGCATAGACATTTGTTTCATACCATAATGAAAAGTTCATGTCTCCATCATTCATGTAATTTTATACGGGTTACAGCTACAGACATTGCAACTACCAGAGCCTTTTGTGTTATTTATCACTGTGTATATACAATCGTTTTGCAATCTTGTTGTGTGAGCAGTTCGAAAAGAAAGTTGATCCCTTTATGTATCTTTTTGTCATGCCGAGTTGGGAGGACAACTTCCAGCCTTTCCAAGGTGCATAGCAGACCAGGTTTAGTATAATATACCGCAGGATTTGCGTAACACACAGCAGTTAGAAGTGTAATACAAGTCGTAGTTAGTGTAATATTTAAATTCGAGTATTCAAATGTCTATTATAATTACTCCTATGGTAATGGAAAAAAGAAAAACAGAACAGGTATAACATGTACTCATTAAATGTGTGTGCATAACCATGCCTCAGTATATAGAAAACATCTTGTACTCGATCAATAACCTTCTGCAATTATGCCGATTTTCCATTCAAATTATAAAACTAAATCTTAAAAAATTACATAAAGAAGCATATGATCCAGCAGGCTCCACTTGACAAAATTCGGCTAACCATAGATATTCAAGCTTAAGATTCAAATTTTAGAACTTAGTTTGTCTATTGAAACATTGAAAATATTTATAAAAAAATTGTAGAATCTACATTCAGGAATGTCGTTATATATTGGCAGCTACATTGGCAGAAGTTAGTTTCAAAACTTTCCCCCATCCCATATACTTCTCTGTTACAGCAAAGTAATATCAAAAACGTAAAAATAAGAGTTAAGAATTTTTGAAAAATGAAAAAAATTATATAGGTCGAAGGTGCTTTTTAGCTCTGCATGAATTTCTATGGAACGCTGCCTATCCACCATATGTCCAGACATCTTGTTTTTCTTCTTTCAAAATTTTCACATTTTTACGAGTTTTTCGATTTGGTAAACATGGAACCCCCCAAATTTCAAACGCTACTCGTCATACAATTTTCCCCCGATTTGAGCCAAACTTTATGATAAATAAGGTAGTCCTTGTGGAATAAAAAGTTATAAATATTTTGGTTATCTGCCAAAAATTAAAAATTTTATGGCACTTTGAAATTTATGTTAACACAGGATCATATGGGGCTGGAAATTTCAAAACGCTACTCCTGCAATTTTCAACCGATATGAGGCAAACGTTATCAGAAATAAGGTAGTCACAAGGGAACGTAAAGTTATAAATATTTTGGCGATGTGACCAATGGGAGTCAAATGGAAAATCCTAAAATGTGTAATATCTTGAAAACGGCTGGTTTGGGATTTTGTTTGGTTGGTTGGGGTCATTCGGTGCACTTTGCAAAATTTCCAATTTTGCGATTTTCAAAACTCTACCCCTGTCTCTATTCTTATGCAATTGCAACTAAACTTTATTGTAAGTATGTTTGTCTAAGAGAATATAGGCTAAAACCTTTTTTTTGGCGATCGGCCAAAAATTCAGAATTTTATGGTGTAACCGTTGCTTAAGGTTTCTAAGTGTCGGTTGTAATAATGAAATGAAGAGGGTTCGTATGCTCGAATAGTAAGCTATAATACAGTTTATTCACATATTTACCAAGTTCCTTCATGCTATAATATGCAGATCAAATATGCTCAT
>JAAUYG010007899.1_pt1 | contig 12791 bp, 17 predicted proteins | sample 7278091 | NCBI WGS metagenome assembly JAAUYG01 (sample SAMN14350201, study PRJNA611818) | marine sediment metagenome | isolation source: surface marine sediment (0.6m) | place: French Polynesia: Moorea | collected 2018-08
CGAAAAATCCCCATTAGCAAAAACAGTACCCACAGCTCGGAAGTTATTGAAAGTAGAGGCGGCGCTGTGGACATTTGTCTATGTTCCAGGGATAGAGCCAACGAACAATGCGGCGGAACAAGCATTACGCACCGCAGTGATTTGGCGGCGAACCAGTTTTGGTTCCCAATCTCAAGGGGGCAGTGAATTCGTTGCCAGGATTCTGACGCTCGGTGACATCCCTGAAAGCACAGCAGCGAAATCCCTTGGATTATCTAACAGAAGCGATGAGTGCCAAGCGATTGGGCTTGTCCGCTCCATCCTTATTACCAGAGACGCTCATGGACACTGAAACCCTCATGGTGGTGTAACCCTCTGGGACGCTTACAAAACAAGAATCTTTTGCTGCTACAGCAGATAATGTAGACGAACAACTTAACTTGCTCCCATTTCAAAGTAAATTTATGCGTTGGTGGTTTAAAAGACATTATCAAGGGATGTTGACTGGGAAGATTATGGGCATCAATCATTTTCTTGTAGAACATCAAATACAAAGAGATTTACAACAAAAGATGACTCAAACCTGGCAAAAATATCCCCCGGTTTTTTCATATCAGTGTGGTGCGGTTAATAGCATTTGGTTAGATTATGTAAGTTCTGTTCTAAACTTCCCTCTCGATGCTCAAAAACTAGAAGCTTTACAAAACTTAGTTAAAGAATGTGGCTGGATATTTGTCTTTGATCGCACTTGTTATATTTGCGATCGCCCTACGGTAATTTCTTTGGATGAGCAAAATCGCTTACATGGAGAAGGAGAAGCGGCGATCGCCTATAGTGACGGTTATAGTATTTATGCTAATTATGGGGTAATGTTACCTGAAAAATATGGTGTAGTTCATCCCCATCAATGGCAAGCCGAATGGCTACTAGAAGAACAAAATGCGGAATTGAGACGGGTGTTAATCCAAGAAATAGGTTATGGAAGATTGTGTCAAGAATTAGCAGCTACAGAATTAGATTCTTGGCGAGAATACACCCTACTAAGAATTGACAATAGCATCGATGTTGAACCAATTCATTTACTTAAAATGATTTGTCCCAGTACAGGATATATACACAGTACTCGTGTACCTCCCAATATGCGATCGGCAAAGGAAGCTATTAGTTGGGTGAATTGGGAAATTAATCCTGAAGAGTTTGCTGTAGAAACCTAAAACAGAGATTCAGCGGTATATTTTAGCGTAGGTCAATACATCAAAAGTAGAGGCGATTTACAAATCGCCTCTAGAGTATTGACCAAAGCATATTCTTTAATAGTCCAGCAATACTCTAACCCATTCAGGAGGACGCGAAATAGGATTATTCAAACGATCTAGCAACATTAAAGCTACTAAATGAACTGCAAATAGATAAACCAAATTATTAATAATAATTAAGCCAAAAGCTAGTGTTTGGATCAAGATAAAGTTAGGCTGCGCTAGGATGCCCAATTGAAAAAATAGCCAGTCAGCTACTTGTGTGATTTGAGTGATCACATACACCCACAGATTTTCTCCCACTAAAACCGAAGTCAGCCAAAAACGAAAAAATATTCCTACTGAGCCAATAGCCGCACCAAATAAAATGGAGAATAGCCAGCTTACCTTACGCTGCCAACAAGCTCCTAGTTGTACTCCCATTAGACCGTAAGGCATCAAAAAAATAATACTACGAGTAGGGCCCATCAAAACCAACAACAGTAACCCTGAAACAATTGCCGCCATCCAGGAAGCACGATTACCTCGACGTAAATAAATAAGCGCGATGGGAATTGGAAAGAAAATTTTTAAGATAGGCCCAATAGGAAAATAATAGTAGATTAACCAAACTAAACTGGCAGCACTAGCCAAAAAGGCAGTTTCTACCATCACTACTGTATCAGTAGGAACTTTAGTCTGCTTCTTGGGTGTTATCTGTGAGGATTTTATGGGGGAATCAACCAACTCAGAATCATCCTCATCAACCCAATTAAGATCATCATCATTAACTCGTTTAGCAGCATCAGAAGATGAATTTTTCTTGTTTTCTATGGACATAAGCTATTTGACTAATTTAACCAACAAATATAGTTAAGAGGTCTGAGTATATTAACAGATAGTATCTTCTAAAGCAGGCAAGTTAGGAATACGCATCGAGTCTGCATCTCTTTGAATCAAACCTTTTTTTTCTAACTTAGTCAAGACTCTGGTGACAGTTTCTCTGGCTAATCCACTTAAACTGCTAATTTCTCGATGGGGCAAGTTAGGAATTTCTGTACCTTGCTCACCTTCTTTTCCCTGTCCCTCCACCAAAAACAAAATTGCATCTGCCACTCTTGAGATACTACTAGCCTCCCGCAACTGAAGTCGTCGATTGACCTGGCGTAAACGCTTTGCCATTAATTGAACCAGACGAACTCCTGCCATTGGTTCAATATTGATTAGGTTGACAAAGTCTTCTGCTGGTATTCTACCAATTAAAGTCTTTGTCAGTGTAATAGCGTCTGTTGAACGGGGCATTTTGTCCATAGCTGCCATTTCACCGAAAATTTCCCCTCTACCCAGGATATTGAGGGTCACTTCTTTACCATCAAGATTGTAGGTACGGATTTTAACCCATCCTTCTAAAATGAAGTACACTGAGCCTCCCCAATCATTTTCTAAAAGAAGTATTTGATTAGCAGGATGAGATAAAGTAACAAAATGAGCCGCAATTTTATATATACTTTCTTCTGGTAAACCAGACATAAATGGAACTAACTCCATTAGCTCTTCGTGATTGATGTTTGACTCTAAATACCGAGATTGGTCTTCCATGGACAAGTCGATTTTATTTCGTTATAAATATCTCCTTTGTATCATCAAAAAAAGCGAAGTAATGAAATTTGAAACAAATTAAGGATAAATTCAATTTTTCACGGCTGACTAATAGTAATTATTACTATTAGTCATTATTTTTAACTATTTCTCTAATTAACGAGAATTATTATTAAAACAGTAGAAATGTTTTTTAGTTAACAATTACTTTGAGTTGATTGTTTCAAAAAATACAATTTTTTGATTTTTTAAGCTAGATAATTTGATTGAAGAGAATAAAAACATCAAAGCTTCAAAGTTATTAATTGTTTCTTAAAGATTTGATAAAGAAATCCTCGATCTATGGCATATAGGGTGTGTTCCACATAAGATTGCATAAACAGAATAAACAAACTGTATTTACACTTAAAGCAATTTATCAACCAAATAAATCTTTTTTTATGACTTCACCTATGAATCTTCAGCTAAGGGAAATCAAACTTCTGCCATTGGAGATAAAATACCAAGTTCATCCCTCTGTAACCAGTCAAGCAAAACGGATACTAGATATATTGGGCGCAATTGTTGGTTTGATGATTACGGGGATTATTGCCATACCTATCGCGATCGCGATGCAATTGGATGATCCTGGCAATCTTTTATATAGTCAAACTCGCTGTGGTTTTAATGGTAAGCCCTTTAAAATTTGGAAATTTCGTTCCATGATTGCCGATGCAGACAAGAAAAAGCATCTAGTAGAAAATCAAGCCAAAGGACACATCTTTAAAAATGACAACGATCCTCGCATTACTAGAGTTGGTCATTTTCTGCGTCGCACTAGTTTAGATGAGTTTCCTCAATTTTGGAATGTCCTTAAAGGTGACATGAGCTTGGTGGGGACTCGTCCGCCAACTACTGATGAAGTAGCTATGTACGAAGAGCGCCATTTTCAGCGCTTGAAAGTAAAGCCTGGTATCACTGGAGAATGGCAGGTGAGAGGTCGCTCCGAAGTTCTCGACTTTGAAGATATTGTTCGGATGGATCTAGAGTATCAAAAAAGATGGTCTTTTATATACGACATAAATCTAATTATACAAACTATTGCAGTTGTTTTAGCTCGCAAAGGTGCCTGTTAAATATTAATTTTTTACAGCAATCTTTAATAAAATTTGAGGACAAAGTCTTGTGCTAGTCGCCAGTTACTAGCTTATAAACCTATTATTTGCTCAAATACAACTTAGATTGCCATTATGAATCTTCCGACTTGGATCACTCTATCTCGTCTTTTAGGACTTCCATTTATTCTTTACCTACTCAATTACCCCACACCAGAAAACCGTTGGCTCTGTGTGGGGATTTTTGTAATTGCAGCAGGAACAGATTGGATAGATGGCTACTTAGCGCGTAAATTAGACATGGTGACAGAGTTAGGAAAGTTTCTCGATCCTTTGGTAGATAAACTTTTGGTTTTGGGATCGTTACTCGCTTTGATTGAACTACAGCTAGTCCCTGCTTGGGGGGTATTTTTGATTTTAGCCAGAGAATTAGCGATCGCAGGATGGCGTGTCAACCCAAAATTAACAGGCAAAAGCAGCATTTCAGGAGCTAATATCTGGGGAAAACTCAAAACTGTAGTCCAAATTATCGCGATCGCTTTTTTAATTGCTCCCCTCTCTCCTCAATGGGGCACCCCAACTACAATTTTGTTTTGGCTAGCAGTAGCACTAAGTTTAATCTCTGGCTGGATTTATATTTTGCCTAATATTTCTTCATCTAAGGAAAAATCAATTTCTGATTGATCTCGTCCTGATGGGAGATAATCGTTTTGGAACGAGTCTTTTAAGCCCGAAACTAAATCATACTGGGGTTGCCAATCAAGCTCAGTTTTTGCTCGGTAAATATCAGCAAAGAAGTGTTGTTGACGCATCGGGAAAGCTTTGCGTTTACCAAAGTCAAACAGAGAGGGATCGTAATGAACTAGCTTAATATCTTCTGGTGATTTACCCACAGCTGAAGCGCAAGCCATTGCCAAGCCATTGAAAGTCACATAGCGATCGCCAGAGATATTATAAATTTTACCAATTGCAGTCTGATTACCTAAAATTTTAGCCATCGCTACGGCTAAATCTTGGATATAACCAAACTGAGTAATATACATTCCATTACCAGGAATGGGCAGAGGGCGATCTCGCACGATGCGATCAAAAAACCAGGCCTCTAAATCATTGTAGTTTTCTGGCCCGTAAATATAAACTGGACGAATAGAAGTCCAGGGAATACCCGACTTGGCTAAATATGCTTCGGTGTGATGTTTTCCCTTGTGACGACTATTAGGATCGACAGCATCTCCTTCGCGGTGAGGCATTTGGGCAGATTTTAAATACACTCCAGCCGAACTAACATAGACAAAATGCTTAACCTTATCCTTAAAAATTTCGACTAAAGGTTGAGTATCGCTTAATTCACGACCATTGTTATCAAAAATTGCCTCAAAGCTTTCTCCTGATAGCTTTTCCTTGAGTTGGTCTGCATCTTTGCGATCGCCCTGAATCTGACTTACTCCTTCTACTGGTGCTGGATGATTTCCGCGATTAAACAAAACCACTTCATGACCCTGTTCAACTAAAACTTTAGTCAGGTAAACTCCAATAAAACGAGTCCCCCCCATCATTAAAATTCGCATTACTTAACCTCTTAAACACTTGTGTCGTAATTTTTTCCTCAATTCTCATCCTAAAACTTATCGGTAATCAGTAATCAATTGTTGGTAGGATGTATTTTTGATTGATACTACAGGAGAGGAAATTTGGCTGCTCTCAAGGGAGAATGTTTATGTGGCAAAATTCGTTATGAATATAACGGTGCAACAGGAAATTTAGTTCACTGTCATTGTTCTAGATGTCGTAAGTGGCATGGCGCAGCCTTTAGAAGTCGTATAGTCGTCAAGCAAGATGGCTATAAGCTAATTCAAGGAGAAGAATATCTGGCTCAATATCAGGCTACACCCAATGTAATTAAAACTTTTTGTCAAAACTGTGGTTCAAGTTTAGCTACCATTTATCCCTTGCGAGACAACTTACTCGGTTTACCCATTTCAGGTTGTGAGGGAGAACTAGATCGCTACGAAGAGTTTCATATCTATACTGGTTCAAAAGCTCAATGGTGGAAGATTACTGACAATTTACCTCAATATGAAAATATACCCGAAGACAAAGCGATTATGCACTGTATCAACGAATAAAAGTCATCCAATTTAAGGGGCTTGTAAGAGCCTATTCAGTATTATCAACTATTCGGTATTATCAATTAGAGCAGAGTCATGTTTCTAAACCTCCAAGAACAACATCAACTAATTTATCTACGAATTCATCATTTAAAGGTTGATGCTTGAGTAACAATCGGTAAAACAAGGGGCTGTATAAGGCATCGATCGCAATTTCTTTATCTATATCTTCTCTTAATTCTCCTCTCTCTACCCCTCGTTGAAAGATTTTTTTGGCATCTTCTCTTCTGGGAATGAGCCAATTATCTCTAAATGCAGCAATTAGTTCTTCATCTGCTTGTCCACAACCAATTACATTAGCTAAAACTTCCCCTCTGGGACTATTCATGAGTTTAACTACTTTTTGCATTTGCTCTCTAAAATCTTCTTTAACTACACCAGTATCAGGGAAAACAATTTCTGGGGTTACTGCTTCTAGAAAAGCATCCATCGCTAATTTAGCTTTACTTTTCCAACGCCGATAAATAGTCGGCTTCCCTACCCCTGCTTTGGCTGCTACTCCTTCGATAGTTAAATCTATAAATCCGACTTCATTCAGCATTTCATAGGCTGCTTTGAGGATTTTTTCTCTTGTTTCAGGCGATCGCGGTCGCCCACGCCTAGATTTAGCAATGGTTTTAGCTTTTTTGATTTTAGAGGTTGACATAATCGTTTAGTTTTAGCTATATTAATTACGTAGCGTAATGTTAATTAAAATAATCCTAATCTTAATTATGTCAGATGACTACCTACCATCAAAGACGAATCGCTAATAAGCCTCTACCACGCCATAAATTATTTTTGCTAACTTGGTTGGCAATCTATCCTCTGATCACTTCTATTTTGTACTTTTTCGGCAAACCTCTAAGTTTATTACCTTTACCCATCCGTACATTAATTCTGACAGGTGTTTTGGTTTTTCTGATGACTTACTGGGTCATGCCAATGCTAATGAAACTATTTCGTAACTGGCTTTGATTTAATTGTTCAACTAAGTAAGGTAATAATCAATTTAGCTTTTTTTCAACTAAATAAATTACGTATCGTAACGTTAAATACGAAAAGATGAATACAACAACGCAATCACAACTAATAGAAAACGAAGCCAAAATTCGGGAGTTAACAGAACAATGGCGATCGCTCTGGAGTCCCAAAGACAAACCCTTTACAGGAGAAGGTTTTGAAAACATTTTTGCCACACGAGAAAACGAAATTTTAGTTTTTGATAATTTTGATAACGGTGTTGTAGTGCTGCATAGCCTTCAGGAATATCTCGATACTTGGATACCAGTAATGCAAAACTTTAGCTATTGGGAAATAGAACTAGAAGACAACTTGACAATCTCTATTGAGGGGAATTTAGCGGTAACTACTTTTTCCTGGGTAGGTGGGGGAAAAACAAAAGATGGACAAGAAGTAAAAGCCAGACAGTATGGAACCCACACTTGGAAGCGTATCAACAATGAATGGCAGTTAGTACACGAACATTTAACAGTTGGTTGAATTCAATCTACACAACATTGTATACATCAGAAAAATAACCATCATGAAAACTATTTCTATTATTTATCATTCTGGTTCGGGTCATACTACTCAAATGGCAAAAGCTGTGGCTCAAGGTGCTGCTTCAGTCAAAGAAATTAAAGTCAACTTGCTAGCGATTGAAGGCAGCCAGATTATTAATGGACGTTGGCAAGATGAAATAGTAATGGAACAGCTTAATAGTTCTGATGCCATTATTTTTGGCAGTCCTACTTATATGGGGAGCGTTTCGGCTCAATTCAAGGCGTTTACCGATGCTACTTCTGCCATTTATTTTAGCCGTCAATGGCAAGATAAACTTGCTGCTGGTTTTACAGTTTCAGGAAGTCCCAGCGGAGATAAAATGAACGCTTTAATGACCATGTTTATTTTGGCATCACAACAAGGAATGATTTGGGTTGGATTAGGAGAAACTCCTTTGAATGACAATGGAATCAATCGCTTGGGAGGATATATCGGTGCAATGGGACAAGCAATGCAAGAATCTGTGGATGTTGCTCCTAATGATGAGGACAAGTTAACTGGCGAAGCATTAGGTCGTCGCGTGGCAGAAATGGCTAAACGTTTTTACCAATAACAATCGAAAAAAAATTAATTTAGATATCACGATGAATCCCTATCCTAGAAGCATTAACCATATTGGCTTAACCGTAACAGATTTGGATAAAGCGATCGCTTGGTATCAGGAAATACTAGGCTACAGATTGATTCTCGGTCCATTAGATCTCGTTCCTGACGATACTTATTTTGGACGCATGGCAAGAGATATATTAGGGTCGAGATTAAAACGGGGACGCTTTGCCCATTTAGCAACAGGCAACGGGGTTGGTTTAGAACTATTTGAATTTGACGATCCCGAAGCTGGAAAACGGGAAAACAATATGGAGTATTGGAAAAACGGCTACTACCATATTGCCATTACCGATCCTGATGTAACTAAATTAGCCAGACAAATTACCGAAAATGATGGTAAACAACGTACCGAAGTTTGGGAAATCTTTCCAGAATCGGGCTATCAACTTGTTTACTGCGAAGATCCTTGGGGCAATGTTATCGAAATTTATTCTCATGGTTACGAAATGACTTGGAGCTACCCCAAATCCTAAGCCAGAAAAAAAAGAAAAGAAAAGAAAATCATGAATAACAAGCAGGTTATTTTATTAGTTCAATTACAAGCTGAAGTAGATAAAGTCGAACAACTCAAACAAGAAACCCTCGCGGTAATTCCTCAAGTGTTGAAAGAATGGGCTTGCGTCAGCATCAAACTTCATCAAAATCCTAACGATCTTACCCAGTTAATGCTTTATGAAACTTGGGCAGATAAAGACTTTCTTCTCAGCGACGAACATAAAAACTCCCCTTACATGACTGCTTATTTCCACAACATTGAGTCTTTACTTGCAGAACCTGCTCAATGGACAATTTGGGAAAGTATCAGCACGCAAAAAGGTGCATATTCAAATCAAAACTCGTCATTTACAACCGATTAAAAAATCCAGTTCTCCAAGAAAGAGCAGAAAATAATGGAAGGCAAACAAAACAAAATAGCATTGGTTACAGGTGGTAATCGCGGGATTGGATATGCGATCGCTTGAATTTTTTTAAAATTACAGTCAGGAACAAATCATATGAAAGCCTATCAAGTCGAAACTACAAATGAAACGAAAGATCTAGTATTGGTTGAATTGCCCAAGCCTCAACCTGGCTTCGGACAAGTACTAATTCAAGTCAAAGCAACCGCACTCAACTATCGAGATTTAATCGTCTTGCAAGGACAATATAAAGGACAAAAACCTTCCGTAATTCCCATGTCTGACGGTGCGGGGGAAGTGGTAGCAGTCGGAGAAGGAGTAACTCGCGTTAAAGTAGGCGATCGCGTTGCAGGTACTTTCTTTCAAGATTGGATTTCTGGCGGAATTAATCGTTCTGTCATGTCTTCCGATCTCGGTGGTGGTATTGATGGGATGCTATCTGAATATGTAGTACTAAACCAGGATGGTGTAGTTTTAATCCCCGAACATCTTAGCTATATAGAAGCTGCAACTTTGCCCTGTGCTGCTGTTACTGCTTGGCAGGCTCTCATTACTAAAGGTAATCTGCAAGCAGGGGAAACTGTATTGGTGTTAGGTACGGGAGGGGTTTCTGGATTCGCTACCAAGTTTGCCAAATTAAAGGGCGCAACAGTAATTGCCACCTCCAGTAGCGATCGCAAATTAGAACAGATGCGGGAATTAGGGGCAGATCTGACCATTAATTACAAAACTACTCCTGACTGGGAAAAACAGGTTTACGAACTGACCGAACGGATAGGGGTTGACCATGTAGTCGAAGTAGGTGGGGCAGGAACATTAGCTAAATCCTTACAAGCAGTGCGCTATGGCGGACAAGTGCATTTAATTGGAGTTTTATCTGGCTTTGGTGGTGAAATTAGTCCCCTGCCGATTATGTTGAAAAGCGTGACTGTTAATGGCATTTATGTCGGAAGTAGGGAAATATTTGAGACGATGAATCAGGCAATTTCTCAGGCTCGATTAAAACCTGTCATCGATCGCATTTTTCCTTTTGCAGAAGCTAAAGCAGCTTATCAATATCTCCAAAGTGGTTCTCATTTTGGCAAGGTTGTCATTGAAATTTAGTTATATAGTGGTAGTAAACATAGAACGTAAAACAGCATTAATCACGGGTGCAAATCGTGGGATCGCATACGTGATTACGCTGTCAATCTAATCTCAACGACTTAAGATTTAGAATAGAAACAATGGTACTTTATACTCACTAAAACCATGATTCAGGTCAAGCCAAGGTTTCAAAGCTTTGAAGAATACTTATCCTATGATGATGGTACAGATAAGCTATACGAACTATTTAATGGAGAGTTAATCGAAGTGCCTCCAGAATCGGGAATAAATGTCCAAATAGCCACTTACTTGTTAATTCAATTTGCTTCACTCATTGGTTATCGTCGAGTACGAGGACACGGATTAGAGTTAGAAGTAAATGGAGAACCGAGAAACCGCTATCCCGATCTGACGATCTTGCGGGAAGAACATATCGAACAATTGGCAAAGCGCAATACGGTTCGTTTAACGATGTCTCCTCCTTTACTGGTAGTGGAAGTAGTCAGTCCTGGAGAATTACAGCGCAATCGCGATTACGTTGCCAAAAGAATACAGTATCAAGACTGCGGTATTCCCGAATATTGGATTATCGATCCTGATGCTCAAACAGTATTAATTTTGGAATTATTAGAAACTAACTATCAAGAAGTAGGTAGTTTTTCTGGTGAATCACAATTACTTTCGCCACAGTTTTCAACACTTAATCTCACACCAGCGCAAATATTTGTCAATTAATTTTTATCGCAGCATAGAAATAATTTTAAATGAATAGTAAGCAAACTAAAACAGCATTAATCACGGGGGCAAATCGTGGGATCGGATACGCGATCGCCCAAGGATTGCTAGAAGCAGATTTTCAAGTAATTATTGGTTCGCGATCGCTAAAGAAGGGCGAAATAGCAGCCGAAAAACTCAATTCACCTTTGGTTAGTGTAGTAGAAATTGATATTGCTGAGGATGAGAGTATCAACAAGGCTTTCAATGAGTTAAACGGCAAAATAGATCGCCTTGACGTATTGATTAATAATGCAGGTATCTATCCCGATAACGGTTTTAATATTCTGACTATAGATCGCGATTTATTAACCAAAACCCTTAATGTCAATACCTTTGGGGCAATTAAAACAACGCAGATATTTCTACCCTTATTAGAAAAAGCCAAAGAAGCTCGGATTATCAACTATTCTAGTGGTTACGGACAATTAGCAGGACTTTCTGCTGGTGTACCCAGTTACTGCTTATCTAAGCTAACCCTCAATGGCGCAACGATCATGTTAGCGGATGCTTTAGCCAGTAAAAATATTACCGTCAACGCTGTCGATCCTGGTTGGGTAAGTTCAGACATGGGGGGAGAAAACGCACCCAGAACCACCGAACAAGGTGCAGATACGGCAGTTTGGTTAGCTACTGTTGATGCTGTTAAAGATAGTGGAAAATTGTGGCGCGATCGTTCCATTACTTCTTTTTAACCAAAATCCGTCAAATCGATTGAAGTTAGGAGTTAGTCTTAAAGGTATCAAATGTTATTTATTCTGATTCTAAAAGAATAGAAAATTTAATGACCAACAAACTGGAGTTAAACGAATACAAGCAGGGAGTTGCTAACTTATATAATCAAAGAAGCGAAAGCTATGATAATAGCGATTGGCACGTGCAAATTTGCCATCGTCTTCTTAAGTATTCACAGGTTAGTTATGGACAAACTATTTTAGATATTGGAACAGGAACTGGTCATCTCGCATTTGCAGCAGCGCAGGTTGTAGAAGATCGAGGAAAGGTTTTTGGAATAGATATTTCTGCTGGAATGCTAAAGCAAGCTCAAAACAAAGCTAATGCATTGAAAGTCAACAATATTGAGTTTCAACTCTTAGATGCTGAGTCTTTAGATTATCCAATCAATCATTTTGACCGTATTCTATGTGCCAACACATTTCCTTGGATGGAAAATAAAAAAGACACATTGACTTTGTGGTGTAGCTTTCTCAAGAGTGGTGGTCTAATTGGAATTCATACGCCTGCGGATACAGCTTATATTGGAGCAGTATTGTTACGAAAAGTATTAGCAAGGCATGGGGTTTCACTAGAAGCTAGCAATCGAATTGGTTCAATCGAACAATGTGTGAATTTATTTACTAGTGCTGGCTTTGAAGGAATTGAAATTAAAACGGAAAAGCATGGCAGTTATACAAGTTTAGAGAAAGCAAAAGCAGCTTGGTCAGGAACAATTGTCCATCCTTCATCTATCTCTTTGAAAATATATAGTAATGAATTGTCAAAACTTTCGCCAGTTAAACTTGCACAAGTAAAAGCTGAATTTGACACAGAACTCGAAGCCCTAGAAACGAAGGAAGGAATCTGGGATGAAATTGTCACTTGGTACATACTAGGTCATAAGCCTTAAAGTTATCGCTTTATGATTCTCAAATACTTTTCTTAGCCTGAAACTTTCTTAAGTAAACTACATTATCCAAAGTAGACACATTTTGTTGTTATAAAGTTTTTATTGCACCCAATGCTTTTAATATGGCTCTTTCTGATTCACTCAAACCCGTTACACCAGTAATATCCATTTGACTA
>JAAUYG010132728.1_pt1 | contig 12790 bp, 9 predicted proteins | sample 7278091 | NCBI WGS metagenome assembly JAAUYG01 (sample SAMN14350201, study PRJNA611818) | marine sediment metagenome | isolation source: surface marine sediment (0.6m) | place: French Polynesia: Moorea | collected 2018-08
CCTTGGCTGACCTTGAAGGGTCAATTCAAGGGCCCTGATAAGGATGTAGTATCTTTTTGCCAACCGGGATGCCCCCCTCGCGTTGCACAGCAACCGACTGTCTAGTTTATTATAAGGTAAATTCTTATAATTTATCATAAGGTAAATTCTTATAGTTTATCATAAGGTAAATTATTATAATTTTCTTGTACGGTGGTCTTTCCATAAATGTATGCTACCAAATAAATGGAGATAATACATGTAATCAAAACAGGTAATTTATGTATAGAAGCAGCTCATTACAGTTAAATTTGTCTCAAGAAACCACTGGTTTGAGAGACCACCTGTGTCACATTTTAAGGTCAGAAAACTTCCAGATTTTCAAGGCAGGTTGACTGTGGCTATGTAAATGGGGCACTGTAAATCTATACATACATGTACATGTGTTTCACAATGTTGGACAGTGAATTAGTTTATATACAAAATAACGAGAATTTCTTCAACTATCTATCTATCTATCTTCATCTATTAATGCAACGTTGAATAGTATAAGTATTACTCTGGATATATTGATTCTTTTCAGTGAACAATTAATTGAAGCATGCAAATTAGTCTTTTATGACTATCTCCCAACACAATGTCTATAGAAAAATGTTACAGTGCGTTACTGTTAATTCTAGGAGTTCTAAATCAGATATGAAAAGACACACGTGTCAGTAACCTGTTGGGATAGGTCTTTCTTTGGGCCAAACTAAATTTTTGAACTTCATTGTACGTAACTCTGCTTTCTTATAACTGTTATAGTCAGACCATGTAATACTATGATGTTATAGAAATGTACGATGTAGGTGTAAGTAGGACAGGTGGCACTTTCACTCACCATCAGACACCACTGGATTTGAGTGCTCCCCCTCCCTTTGCCCCAAGCTGTTTATCCTGTTGTCACACCTAATTTACAAACCCGTTCACAGCAAGTAGAGCTTATGTTTATTTTTCATGATTTGTGTTGAAAAGTACAATAGCATTGTTCATACATTGTATTTCATTACATGGCCAATTAAAATAGATATGATTCCTTGCTTGTAAATGTAGCAAGCCTCTGATTTTTTTTCCATGAGGACCATTGTACATGTGTCCATGTCTGATGCTTTGCTAAAATCTCCTGTTCAGTATACTTAAATTTTTTTAGAATATTCATATTTAATAATTTTGACTAAATTGGTGCATATTTCTTTCACCCTGCATGCCCAAAGCAGTTACTTGTACAAATACCTTCTTACAACAAATGTTAACCCTTAAATTTGCTTGCAATGGGATTTCCTGATTATTATAACTGCCGTGATCTCTGGCTTTCCCCATTATGACATACAGTTGCAGAAAATCATTAAAGAAATGAGAAGATTGGTAAATTCTGGATGTATTATAGTGAATTCACCTGTTATGTGTTAACTTTATCACATTTCTGTAATTGTATACTTACAAATTTGCAAAGTTTACTTATTTTAACATGAATAATTTAGCTGTTGCATATTATGATTTGCAGAACCCTCCAGTTCAGATGTAGTTGTTAATGGTTGCTTTTCAGTATTTTGCAGTATTTCCCTTCTGCTGTTGCAATTTTAGTAGCTTTGATTGAAATTATGCTCTTCAGTATGCCTGGTATATTTAAGCATTGTGGTTTAAGCATTCTCCCTACTGTAACTATACTGTTATGTGAAATGTACTAAATGTTATTTACTAACATGGATATTTACCGTTACGTATAAAATTATTTTAAAATAATGAGAAATATACATGTATGTATAACAAGAAATTAGAATCTAAAATTTTACTGATATGAAAGAAACAAATTAGAGATATTATTGGTACCGGTAAATACAATTGTAAATGGACTTCATAAGTAACAGAAATAATGTCGTTTAATTGAAAGTTCTAATGTCTGTATTAGGAAGAGGAGCGCCACGGATCGGCACTGCTAACTGACACCACTCTGACGGTCCATTTTTTCGGTAGACGTGGCAATGAGGTCTTGAAGTATGAGGACTTTCATGGGTGAGTTTCGTGATACAGCATGCCGCATATACATGTATGTTATATAGTAAGGCCTAACAGTGTTGAAAGGATATAAACCCTGTCAATTTTCATAATATCATGGCTGTTTCCCCCAATTCTTTCCGGTTGAAACTTTTATACTGCTAATTACATGTATTTATATTTAAATAAGCAATCCCCGGGCGCCACCAAGAAGGCTCCAGAAATTACCAAATCAGCCTATAATCCTACAAGTGGTCATTCTGCAATATCGAGAAATTCTCGAATATGTAAAAATTAATAATTATATTGGTGTTGTATGATGAGGATTGATTCAGAAAACTGGCTTCTTAGATCACAACAACATTTGGGAAACTAAAGACTACATACACATAGAAGAATTTCCTTAGACTAAGGAAATTCTTCTATGTATATGCAGTTCCTGCCACTAGTCCTAGGTTTTATGTTATTTAATCAGTCCCCTTTGGCAAATATGCAGTATCCATATCACTTTATGCATTCAGTTGTTGGTACCTAATCGTTATTAGCCATATCATTGCATTTACCTTCAAGCAAATCATGTGCTCATATATCATCCTACATTTGAGTGATCTCTTGGACTCAGACATGTATTATTCCAAAAGATGGGGCGATACCTTAGAGATGATTAAGCATTATGTATCATGTCAACACACTAATACCGTGTTGGAGTTTATAGAGGCGCAATACCTAACAAACGGCAAGCCACTCCAGCATACCACATCTGTTAAAGGGCAAATTCACAAAAAAATGCCTGATAAAATACCAATTGTTTGTCAAGAAAAACGTTAACATTTCGGCGATATCCTGGTCCGTTTGGCTGCTACACATCGCAAATAGCCACTGCCTTGTAAACAAAGATCCACATGGTTCCTCTTACTGTTATATATATGCATATATAGCACATAGGTACCGGATAACAGGCTTTATTGAATTTTTAGGCGCGCACACAAGCCTTTGCATTTGTGCAGCACACTCGTATAATGACCAAGGCAGATAGTTCATGTTAACACACAATAAAACACCAAGTCGGTCATCCACACAAGTTTCAGAATTGCGTGGTTCAATCCCTGGCCGCAGGAAACTATTAAAGAGGGGAGAATAAATACTGTATAGTACCGACATATAAATCACTTATTTTGGTAAATACAAATGTATACAATTTGCAGCAAATCTTATAGCAGTATTGCGATTTGACAGACTCAACTCTTTATAAAGGTGGTACACTATGCATTGACACAGCTGATAAAAGCCATATCTGCAGCCGTCTCCAAGCCTATTTTCACAGACGTCTGCTGTGCGTGTTCTGCCGCAATTTTTGTTCTGCCGCAAGTTTTGCGTATTAATTCATGTTGCAGAAATAAGATATAGTCTGCAAAAATCTCCAAACGGAGGACACCAGAAGTTGCCTACTTATGACATTCACTGTTTAATTATTTGCGCTAAAACAGATCGGCGCACCTTCTGATGAAGTTCAAGGTCCGCTCAAGACTGTGAGTGTCGGACTTTGGGAAGGGTGCCGTATCTGAGTATTGTAGGTGCAGGGTTAATATCTTTGGGGGACTAATGGTTACCTTAGTACAGTGAGGTGACATCACCCAACTGGGCAGGATCCTGTTAAGTGTGTAGACAGTCGATTACTATTTACAGTGAAACCTGTCTTGAAAGACCACTGCCATGAGAGACCACCTGTCTTGTAAGACCATACATTCTTTGCGGAAGGTCCTACATTCTGATGTGATTGAACCTGTCACCAAAGACCACCTGTTTTGAGAGACGACATTTGTATGGCCCATGGGGTGGTCTTTCAAGACAGGTTCTACTGTATATAATATTGATTACAATTATGGATGATTGAACCTCATTAAATATGAAGGTGTCCAGATATATTTAATCATAAAATGCTTGCAGTCATTTAAAAAAAAAAAAAATACAAATTAAATAAGATCCACTGAGGCGGTAAAACCATGTCGGATTGACTGGCAAAAGAGAAAGTCAGCAATGTACATTAGTCAAAGAGGCTACTAGACCATTATGTATGTAGTGTATGTATGGCAATCAATACATCAATACGTGTATAAAACCAAATAGGATTATAAATTGCACCTCCTGCAGTCTGCAGATGGAAGATAATCTGGATGATGACTGGCGTCAGCCTCGATTTTTATGCCGATGTCCAGATATACAATGTGTTGGATTGTGAAAAGGTGATTACTGCTGGATCATAAATCACTTTCCTTCAACATAGAGTTTACATTGTACATGTAGATGTATTTTGTACCTTTGTCAGGCTTGGTTGACCTCAGCTCTTGGTATGTACATTTAAGGTTCCATCCTTCATGCACATGTACAGGTATGTTTGATGAATTACCAGTAAATAAGCTTAGGCAAGGCCTACATTAGTTGTATAAGACTACTAGTCTAATCTCAGACCAGATGTTGCAAGCCCAAAGTACCAGTATTCAACACAATGACAGGTATATTTGTCTTCTTGTTGCATGATAATTTCTATGTATTGATCAGCATTGGTGGGCATGCTTACAAAAGTCTAGATGGTCCGAGCGATGATTCTAATGGTCCGTTCATGGTCTAGACAACAAAAGCACCTGATGGACTGTATGATTTTTAAGATAAATAATGACAAAGGATAATTCACAGTATAGACAATACATATCTATATTAATAGGAATCAATGAATACATGTACCAGATATTTTAAAAAAAAAACTCTTTTTAACCCATTTTAAGATGTGAACACTTGGTCTATTAGCTTAGTGAAAGACTGACAGAGATTTACAGTATTGTGATGTGCTTCACACCATGACATAAGAATCGTGATATTGCATCATATCATAGCTTTCATGAATAGTTTCACACACCGCTAGCAGGTCCACATCGCTTGTCAGTCACTCACTAAAGGTTGATAATAAACGTTACCAGCTGCCTACACTTAAAAAGTAGTGTTGTAGGTTATTATATTGCACATATCCTAGTATATTATTTGAAGGTCTTTTAATTTAATATTGTATACGAAATATACCTTCAAGGATAAAAAGGGAAAATTTTGGATTCAGCTAAATTGGAGGACCAGTAAAACATGGTATCACTGAATGATTAACAGAGCATTGCCAAAACCCTTACTGTGTGGTTGGCTTCCATTGTTTGAACTTAGTGACCCTTGAAGTTTGGATGCTGTACTTGACAAGAGTTGCAGTTTTCTGCCAAGCTTAATTCCGATGTTCACCTTGTGATGATGGCTATATGCATCTGTCTACAAGCTGGGTCAGTGGCTGCCAACAGTCTGGCAGGCAGGCAGCAAACGAAGGACACCACGGTGTAGTCTATAAGCCATTCAGACAATGAGGCACGCCTTTTTCCGGCCCGTTTCCTACAGGTTATGTAAACGGAAGGTGTTTTGCCACCCAAAAACAAGTGACTGCCCATGAGTCAATCACTTTGATCTGCCCACAGGTGGAAAAAAAAGTTGGCTGGTAGTCTTGGTGTGTGTTTGTGGGTGCCTAGCACCTCAATGCCACACATGTACAGATATACCGTACTACACTATATTGTGAGCTCTTCCCATTGAAGGGGAATCGCTGCTTATGATAACTTACGGTTAGGGCATCGTCTCTTATTTTTCTCGTGAGATGGGTAGCAGGCACTGTATTGATTGAAAAAAAAAATGCCAACGGTTAGAGCTTCCTTTTTTCCCCCAAATTGGATATGAGTGTATGTGAAGTGATTGTAGAATTTCTGTAAGAGTTTGGCATTGATGTACTTTATTGTTGTGCGAGCATCCTCACACAAGGTGTTGGCCGGCTTAAATAGAGGCCCAGGGGCCTTGACGCTCTGCTTGGTCACTTGCAGACATAAACAACTTAGGTTTTTACCAAGCAGCCATGTAGCCTAGTAAAGTACATGTAGCTATTTAGCTGAGGTCAGACTCTGTAATCCTGTCAAAGATCGGAAGGCATTGAATGACCTCAGACTGCCCTTGAACAGTCAAGAGCACCTTGTATACACCAAGTGAGCACCTCTGATGACCAAATGTTTGCCCATGTCGCTCTATGACCAGCTGTTTTCAAGATACAAAGTTGCTGAAAATCGGTAAGGCTCCAAATGCTCTCAGCATGACCTTAAACAGTAAAGTATCAAAAGTCAAAAGTACTCTATATATACTATGTGCTGCCCTCTCTCCCAGTAGCCGTTTTCAAGATACAAGGTTGTCGAAAATTGGAAATCTGCCTAACGACCCTCAGAATGACCTTAAAAATTTAAATAAATGTCAAAAGTACTCTATATACAGTAAATAAACACCCGATGCATAAATTTGTGTATGTTTTGTTCTATGACCAACCGTTTTCGTGATACAAGATTGTCAAAAATCAGTAATGTACTGAATGACCTCGGAATGACCTTGAACACTTTAACAGTCAAAAGTACCAAGTACACACTAAAGCTCCATACCCCCCGAAATCCAAATTTTGGTCCCTTTAACTCTACGGCCAGCCATTTTTGTGATACAAGATTATTGAAAATCTAAAAAATCAGAAATATACCGAATGACCTCAGAGTGACTTTGAATACTCAAGAGTCAAAACTACCCCATATACACTAAGTAGGTGCCCCCAAGACCCAAATTTTGGTCAGTTCTGCTCTATGACCAACCATTTTTTAGATACAAGGTTGCTGAAAATCTGAAATGCACCGAATGACTTCAGCATGACCTTGAACATTTAACAGTCAAAAGTGCCACATAATCATGGTGGGGCCCATATACAGTACATACCTCTTAGGCCCAGGTATTGGTCCATTTCGCTTTATGACCAGCTGTCTCTACGACCAGCCGTTTTGAGATACAAGGTTACTGAAAATCGGAAAAATCGGAAATGCAGCAAATGACCTCAGAATTACTTAGCAGTCAAAAGTACACTATATACACTTAGTTGTCCCTGAGGCCTAAAGTTTGGTCCATTTCGCTCTACGACTAGCTGTTTTGAAGATATTGGACATTTTATAATTCCCCATTGTTAATTCCCCATCATTAACCATTGTTAAATGGCAAAAAAAAAAAGCAACCAAAAAAAATGCCAAAAATTCAAAATTTCAAGCTTCAGAATTCTTTTAACACTTTGCTACAGACCCTCGTTAGGAGTATGCATGAATTTTTAGGAGTGAATTTCTTTTGTACTTTCAGAGATGTTGTTTGAAATTTTTACTCCCATATGGTGCCATGTTCAGTAAAATGAAAAAAAAAATTCAAAAATCCAAAATTTAAGATTTCACATTTCTTTGAATGACTTTGGTAAAGACCCGCCCTCAGGAGTATGCATGAAATTTTGGGAGTGAATTTGTTGTGTGCTTTCAGAGGAGATTCCGTTTAAAATTTTTCCTCCCATATGGTCTCATATTAACAAAAATGAACAAAAATCATAAAAAAAATAAAAAAAATAATTTCAAAAACCAAAACCAAAAAAAAATATCTGGAAATATGGTGAATTTGGAATTAGTTCCTTTGGTGGTTTCCAAGAAAATGATTTTATGGACGGACAGACGCTTGCATAACACAATCTCTGCTGTACTGCAGTAGCACAAAGCAGAGCTAATAATACAATTACCTGTTCAGGGTCATTTGGTCATGGTCAAGGCTACCTGGTTCCAGGTACCACAAACGTTGTGTAGTCTGTGAATTTGCATGCCACCTTCACTCAGGCCACCCTTACTTTGGCAGCAAAAGCTTGCCAAAATGGTCGGGTACCCAATTGGGGAGCTCTGCAGGCAAGGATGGAATTGAGGGGGCAGGGAAAAAAATCTGTTTGGGAGGGGAAGCATATCTCTCAAGTTTCAAGAGCTTTTCATGGTTTTAGGACTATCATTTATTGTTAAGAGTTCTTCACACTTCTACTCTCTTTGTTCCATGCTTTAAGCTGAGCCCGGTGTAGCTTATCAGATGCCTTAAGACTAAGTTTAGCCATGAAAGTGAAAGATTTTTTTCCCTTAAAAACTTTGACCGAAAAACATAGCATTCCATTTCCTTTTCTCAAGTATTCTGTCCTATGATCACTAAATAATACTCCAGGGTCTGGGATAGTGGTCAGATTTGACCTTGTACATGGCAACTGGGTCCCTGGTTCAGGAAGTCTGAGGAGCATTTCAAATTTTTAACAGTTGTGTGTGTTAAATAGAGATAAGTAATCCAGATTCAAGTGTGCTCAAATGTACATGTACATGTAACTCTTGTATAAACAGAATATTGCCCAAGCTTTGCTGCGCACACCCCTGTCATCATGTGATTGTAGAATGTCGAGGAGTCTTGAAACTATTATTCTGTCATCCCATTCCTCGTGTTTCAAAACAGCTAGATGCTTCAAAATGCATTTGTGCTGAAATTTTACTGAAACATGATGTACTGTGTGCAAATAATAACTTTGTGGGGAGGGGTGTTAATGCTAAAGGTGAACAGGAGGGGACTGCAACTTCCTAGATTGTCACATGACCAAATATCCCGCTGCGGCTGGCTGCAATAAATCGGGTACAGAGCCTGTCTTTGCCCAAAATAGAAGTAACTTTTCCGGGTGTGAAAGCAACTGAGGATAGCATAAAATTTTAATTGCTTTCTCCAGAGCAGTAATTCAGATTACTGGTGTAACACAGGGATAGCTAGACAAGACATGAAATCCTAGAAATAGGGACATTTAACTATCATGTTTGTCCTTATATACTAGAGGCGCCTAATAGACACACGCAACCCCCACCAGCCACAACATACATGTACGACATCGGTTAATATCCTCATTTCACTGGCCGGCGCTTCTCTGGCGATCATGGTGTCCATGGTGCTTCTCCAAAAAGGCATGAAGTGTGCCAGAAGCGCTTGGGAATGTCAGATTTTGTGGTTCCTGGCAATGCACCACGCTGTTATGCTGGTACTACGCTTGTGAAGATTTTGCTGTGCTAATACTATGCCCACTGTGTGTTTTTATTGCGTTTGTATCTCGCTTTCTATATGATCCAGCCGAACATGCACTCAAAGTATGACCAAAGTGGGCCTGTTGCGTTCGTTTTACGACATGGGCTGGCTACGCTAATGATGGGCTTATACTGCACTCATGACGTTATACTCTATAAAAGCGCCGTAAATTGCCCGATTGCTTCATTCATCTACTTCATCAGATGTCATGGACCAACAGTACTTTCCAGGCCATGCTGGAGCAATCCAGATTGCTGTCCTCCAAGAAGACCTGGCCTACTCAAGATGAGGAAGCAGAGAGAAGAAGACGGAGACGTAAAAGATTCTGGGTCATGATCTGACTGGGAGTCGGACAAAATGGCTTGTTGCTGTGTGTTTATGTCCTCATTATCGGTTTCGAGCGGCATCAGTTCTCTGGATGACAGGGCGGTGACTAGTCAATTCCAACCAGCTTCAGGAGCTATTGGTACAGCAGCATCTATGGTTCTCTTGAGGCTACGGGAGGTTCTAAAGTCCCTTGGGAGTTGTTTCTTCCCACCTCTCTTTGTGGATCTGGATGTTTGTGGCATGAGGATCAAGAGCGTCTTGGAATGACTAAGTGCAACACGAAAGGGTTGTTTTTATAGCTAGCGTGATGAAAGCACAAAGGCAGTAATGGTGGTAACAAAGGGCAACCAAATCGCAACTGAATGGCTGCAATCATCACTGATCATAACGGGAACGTGGTACATATAGATGTCAAAATGCCATGTGCATAGGCAAGGCGTATCGCGATCATAGTCGCCTATATCTGTCACAATAAAAGCATGGAAAGCATAGCAGAAGCGGCGTCAAAACGCGGTGAGCTTAGCGCATATAGGACCGCATTGTACCACGTTTCTTTGGCATTTCTCCGGCGTTTCAGCTACGACGGTCTACGATGCTTGTGTTTGGATTATCCTGTTGCTGCAACAATGAATTTTCTACTGCGCTGCTGTGGTATTTCTTGTCACTTCTTCGCAGAGTGCCCTTGTTTTGATCAGGGTCAGGAGCCGCTCTTGGCACTTTGAGCCACTTCTGCTACACTCAAGCTGTTTGTATCCCATTCGTACAGCGATCCATGGCGCTTCTCAGCGATCTGGACCAATTTTACCATTGTAGTGGAAGCACCAACCAGTGAAATGGACATATAAAGGACAAACACACACTAAATGTGTGCATAAAAAACATCAAAAGATCATCAAGAAACAGTAAAATTTTAGCGATGTTGCAGTCTTTTCGGTCGCGGTAGATACCCAAATCCTTGTAAACAAAGGTCTATGTAGTTCCTATTAGCTTATATGCGCATATTGCGTATAACTACACTCACCTCAAGCTATTACTTTTGCATTCCTCCGGCAGGAGAATGTCCATATAGCTAGAATAAAGGCGTTTACCCACCATGAAACGCCGAATTACCATAATCCCCGACTTAAGAACGATCTATAACCCCTTAAGAATCGTTAAGAAGCCGGGGCCCAGGTTTTCACTGTCCGACCTCCAAGAATCGCTCAGTCGAAGTCGAAGTCGAACCCGGCCGACTTTGACAGAGAACAATGACCGAAATCGCTGAAGCGTTGACTCATTGTCTTGGCCACCGGAGCGACCGCAGCTTGGTCAAATATCGGCATTCTTCTTACTGGCTGAGTGGAGAAAACAAGTGTTCGTAGCTCAGTGTTTGAAGAAAACTTTGCCACGTGGAATTTTCCCACTGTGTTGTGTTGGACTTACCTGTCTTTTGCTGGAACGCAGTTATCGTGTTTGGGATATTTACGTTGCTGATTTCAACGATATTGGGAAAGACGTTCTGCACTACTATATAATAGAGGGAAGTATTTTCTTTTCTTTTTACCATGTATCGAATTCCGGTACCTTGGCCGGCCTTTGTGGCAGTTGGAGTGGCTTTTGTGTTCATTTTGATTTTGGTTCTCATGGCAGGGGATTCTCCTCGCCAGAAATCTAAATGTAAACACAAGAAAACCAAACGCAAGTGCTCCACAACTCCACTTCGTACTACCCCCGATCCTAAACGCAAATCTTCTCAAGCTTTCAAACGATGTGCTAAATGTCGCGTGAGAATAGCCATTTCCGATTCTCATGATCATTGTTTTGCTTGTTTAGGGATGGAACATCCTATGATTGCGTTAAATGCCTAGCGATGAGATGGAAAACGTATAGAGCTCGCTATCTTCGGCAATACTTGTGGGTACCCGGTAGTACTTTTTACCGTTGAAAAAGAAAAGCGTTCCCCTTCTGCCAGATTATCTACCAAAATCATGTCCCAATATCTAATAGGCGCACATTGACGTGAAGAATATGATAAAATGATAGCTAATGCCTCCAAAGCTTACAAAGAGGCTAACAATAGGTCTCAGGTATCCCTAGACCCGTCGTCAGAGTCACTTCAAGAGGATACGTCCTCTGACTCCCAATCAGAGGAGGAAAGCGCTAATCGATCTCCTACCAAGAAGGACTCTTCACGTGTCCCTTCTCAGCCTGTAATGCATATTCAAATTGAACAAGATCCCAGTCAATTGAATGTATCTCATTCCAGCCCCCCTCCACAGGGGTCCAACACTCAACACCAGGAATCCACGGTCGTTCAGATGGACACTTCTCGCCCTCCTTCATTAGGTTCCCAGACAACGGGAAAGGAGATGACTGGGGACGTTCGTCCTGACATCACCATTGAGAACCAGGCTAAAATGTCTACCGCCCAAGACGGTTCCTCGGTGAGGGTAGGGGGTGGTCAATCCCTGGAGACTCAGGGTGGGGTGCACTCGGTAGTGAATGAGACCGCTATGACCACCAGGACCCCCGGTGCCTCCTCGTCTCGTATCTTGGAGCCGAAGGATTCAACATTGGAGCACCTGAACCGCGCTCAGTACTTCGCGAGTGAGAGGTCCTGTTCCATGCCTTGGCGCTCCTTGGACTCTTCATCCCTGTCAACTGAGGGGTTTCCGGCACGGTCACGCAGAGACCGTTCCTTATTGGAGAGCCTTGCACGTACTGTACATCCCCCAGGGATCTCCTTGGAGCGTCCTGAGAGAATCTTCGACTTTCCCCTACCGGGAATAGGTGTGGTGCGACTCTCCATAGCCTGTCTTTCGACGCCTCGAGGGAGCCTCCCCGCTTGGAGAGCGGGTCTGGAGGCTTTGGAGAACCTTATCAAGAATCCTCCCCCAAGCGTCCCATTGACTCCTCCTCCAGGGATATTCCTAATCAGTTAGGAATTAAGCCTTCCATATCATATGCAGACTTGCTTAAGGAAGTGCTGCGGTTGGTGAACCTGCCAGATTTGCTGGTCCATGGCCCTCCTCCTTCGTCCTCTCCATGGGATCTTCTACTGGACGATCCACAGAGCAATCAGTCTGTGGCTTTGGCCTTTGATGACCATATGTTGGCAGTATTAGTGGATGCGTTCAAGCCGCCTGAGCCGCGCATAAAGCTTGTTGAACAGTCTTCACTCTTCAAGGTTCCTCAAGCGATCTACCCACGCTTCTTCACAGCCCCACCTTTGGATGACCAGGTGGGATCCACCAGTGCACCTAAGGGGACTACCCCTACTTCAGCAGTGATTGAACACAGGAAGGTGGTGGAGGCTTCATATAAAGCCTCCACCACCTTCCTGTGTTCAAACACTGCTGAATTAGGGGTAGTCCCCTTAGGTGCACTGGTGGATACCACATGGTCATCCAAAGGTGGGGCTTTGAAGAAGCGTGGGGAGATCGCTTGAGGAACCTTGAAGAGTGAA
>JAAUYG010238318.1_pt1 | contig 12790 bp, 7 predicted proteins | sample 7278091 | NCBI WGS metagenome assembly JAAUYG01 (sample SAMN14350201, study PRJNA611818) | marine sediment metagenome | isolation source: surface marine sediment (0.6m) | place: French Polynesia: Moorea | collected 2018-08
AATTCTCTCACGCGCAGCTTCAAAACTGACGCGGGCGTTTTATTTTCAATGTTTTATTTTTTGACGCGGGGGGTGTTTTTCCGATGCGCGCGCGGACAAGAAACATATTAGTTTTTTTTTTAGGCCTAAGTGTTTGCTAAACCAGAAGATGTTCAGGTTCAGCTTGATGGGCCAAATCCGTTCTGGGTTTCTGCCGGCTTTTCTCCTCCTTGCTCTCATCCTGCTTGGCCCACTTTAGCCAGCTATCATTGATTTCTGCTAGATAGTGCAATAAGACAGATCATTTCATTTGACTGAACTTATATCAGATATTGTCTAAATTTTGTAAGATATCTCGATATAATTAATAACATCGCATCTGTGGAAACCAAAAGTTGCAAATGAGAGCGCATGATGTCTATCTGTTTATATCGGCACAAGACAGGTTCAGAGTGAAAAACTGAGGCTTTTGGTTGGTTTTTAATTCCAGGCAACTGACTCGCCTCGAGGAAAAAATGAGTTCGGACATCTCCATGATCTTGAAAGTCCTACAACAGTCTAGAAGTTCAACCTCAGCAGAAAGTGTGACACCTAGTCATCAGTCAACAGAGCTTCTCGCCTCCCCGTCAGCCACGGAGCTTCACCTGGCTGATAACAGCCTCAAAGAGGTAGGTTGGAGAGTAGGTGATAGCACAGCATAACCTATTCTAAGGACCCCCAGGTATATATAAGGAATTCAGTTCGTAGATCATACTTTCCATGAATTTACTGTTCTTCATATTGAACGCATAGGAGGGGGGGGGGGGGGCACAGTACATGACGATGAAGGTACTTTACCAATATGTATGTTACTGGAACCTGTTGAAGCAAGGGATTGTTTACAAGATCCAACACTGTAGTGTAAAACCATAGTAGAAATTTCTACTAAATTAAATCTGGATGCACTTATATGGGAAGCAGTAGTATGGATACTAGCAGTCGGTAATAATGAGAAAGAAAAATATGTTAATAGTTGTTGAAACCTATATTATGCAACTTATTTCAGACGAAATGTTGAGACATTTAACTTAGTTGGGGTAACTACTTGCATGGTGTGGGGTGACGGTGTGAAATGCAACTTATTTATACACATTCAGGAATATCTAAGGGTGCTAGTGTGTAATAGCTAGGTTGCATGGGTATGTGGGTGCCAAGATAGAAATGTTGGTGTTTAAAGCTGTCACTTCACCTTCAGTTTTCACAGATCCACAGTTATGATTATGAACTTGGGTCCTATGATTGGAATTGAACAGTCTTGGTTGAACTTCATTTCTCACAGATCTGGTGCAAGTGGGATGGAGTCTCTTTTAAGGTTTCAGTGCAAATTCTTCAGCTGTCTTTGTCATGGTGTGTTAAATCTGGATGTCACTTGTAATGAAAAATAGTTTGAGGTGACCATGACATAGCCATTAAAGCATACCTTTTGTTAAAGATTTAGGTTTTGCCCATGATTACACAGTAACTGACTGCAATCTGTCTCTTGGTGATATTATAAAAAAAATTGTTTATTTCAAGACAAGCACCATTAGTTGTATACAAGAAACTTGCAAATCTATGGTAAAGTTGTGTCTCTAACTTATGCGGTCTAGCTGTAAGTTTTGATGTTCGGCTATCTTCAAGGTTTCAACTGCAATCATCGCGAAAATTTTTCTTAGACTAACAGACAGGCATATAGCATATGGGTGTGCTGCGTATATATTAGTGTTTGGTGTGTGTCCAGATAGAGGCTATGCTTTGTAAAAGGCATATCATAAATCTCTCTTTCCTTCTTCCATGAAAAGTCAGCTTGCTTTGCCTGTCTGTACATGTAGGTACAATGGAATCACTGATTTATAACCACCAATGGCTGAATAAGATCATCCATTTCCACCAATGGCTGAATAAGGTCTGATTTCTGAGCTATAGTCATACTGAATGTACAATTCTAAAAACAAAATTGAGTTGGTGTATAAAATCTACCAAGTTTCAGTGCAATCTTTCCACCTTTGCCACAAAAAAGGGTGGAGATCTACCAATATTCGGGGTGAGTTTTCAAAATCCTGATAGGAGTAGAATTTCTGTAAATGGGGTGATTTTATTTTATGAATACTATGAATCCCAAAATTGAGAAACATCCATTCTCAAAATGAACTGGTGGGGTTTTTTTGTGTTTTTATTTTTATTTTTTTTTTTTGTAGATTCTCAAAATGAACTGGTGGGGTTTTTTTGTGTTTTTTTTTTTTTTTTTGTAGAGCAAAACTAGTTTGTGTTCCTGAGACATTTTATTTCTGAAGTTGGTTGGTTATGAAGTAGAGTTCCATTGTATTGGCATCATCTTGATCTCTCTTGGAATTTGACATCACAGCACCTATTCTGCTATTCATCTGCATGTTATCAATTGATGCATTTAGGTGTAATGTGCCTTGCAGCTACATTTATACATGAATGCATGAAGCAGCATATTGCATGATCATTATCACTTACAACCTGAGAATATAGCCAGTGGTAATACATATATATATTATGTAAGTGTATATGTGTTAAAGAAATGTTGGCAGTAGTTAACATTGTCAAAGATGTTATGAATAATCAGGCCATTCTAGTCAGTATTGTCACAAAAGGTTTAAAAATGTACATACCAAAGACAAATATCTGGGGGAAAAAATATCATTTGCTATACAGGTATTTGTGGCTGTGAGGATACTAATAATTTTGACTTCTTTGTCAATGTTTCAGAACTCTGAACAACCTCCTGCAGAACCGAGTGAAGAGAACTCGGAGCCTACGGCTGCATCAACCAGCAGTCCCCAACCAACCCCTACACGCTTCCTATCCCCCGCCCGACAGAGAAAGCTGGGCTTACCCAAGGGAATGGACTTACGCAACAGCGATGTGTGACAGTCGGCGTGATATTATATTATATCATCACACCTATTTTTGCCATGTGCTCTTCCAGCTAAACTCAAATCAGCTCATTACCAGTCACCTCAGACTCGTCAAAAATCACCACTTGTTGTTGTTTACTTCACTTTATATACTCAGTTTGTTTACAGTATATGTTGATGCAAAATGGACATGGTATGCATAATATGTGCCACTATAGATATATATATATATATATACAAATACAATCACTGTAGTTATATTATGTGTGTAATTTGCATTTGTACTGTCACTAGGACTGGAAACTAAAGGTTTACTTTGCAGGTTTCAGAGAAATGGAAGTGTGTACATGATTTCTGTAAATTAAAGCGTCCATTGTTAAGGACATGTCAGGTAATTCAAAGGAAAGCCCTGGCAAAGAGATTAAGCTGTCCCTGTCCTATCACATATTTTCTGTTACTTACTCGTCCTTGAAACAGAACAAACTCTCGTCCTTTAGGCAACCAAAAAAGTCTAGCTACAATCTATAGTTGTTATACATAGTAGCAAAGGCATATGGGGAAGTTATCAAAAGTATTAAATAGTTGCAGCTTCTAGGTTGGAAAAGTGAAGCCCATATAATCAACAGTTTATTTTTTACAGCTGAAAAGTAACGTAATGATGTACTTAAATGTGTATGAAAGTATTTGAATGTCAGGTGAGGAATATGAGGTCACAATGAAATGCTGCATCTAGACTTGAAGGAATTATGCCACATGTACCCGCCTACCCGTTTGTCAAGGTGACAGTGTATTTGTTTCATGATATCTTTATTGTTATTGTTATTTTGTGTGGCTGATGGTTGCGAGTGAATGGCAAAGATCATGAACCCGAAAACAAAAATATCTGCTCCTGTAACCTTGTGCCTAATACACTGCCTATCATCTTGATGGCTTTAAGTATAGTGCCAAGTTTTGTGTATACATAATATCTTACAATAAATACACTACTTTTATATGATTTAAATGTATACCCCCCAAAAATAAATGAAGTTTAAATTTCAACCTGGAAAATCTCATTAAATATTAAAACAATGGATGTTTCTGTAATGCCAATTTATCCCCATCTTAGCTGTCAATCATTGCTAGAATTGACTAAGTAAGTCTTTAAGTTTGGTTCTAAACTTACCCATCTCCACAACTGCTCTGATATCACCAGGGATGTTGCTTCATACTTTTAAAAGCATGCACATGCCAAAGTAAATACATATACATGTATCAGCATAGGTTTTGCACTTGAAACTTCAATGGCAGTTCATCATGAGCTTATGAATCTTGCACCAATTTGTGCTTGCCCCAAAGACAATCATCACATAAGCTGCAATGTATGATGGCATGAAACAAAATGTCTTTCACTTTCCAGTAACTGTTTGCACAAAAATGCTCACTTCTATCATGCCATGCAGCAAAAACTGGGCATGATCTATAGCAGATCGATAATGGAAGTTTTTTCCCCAAACAATCTGCTTGTAACAATCATTTACATGTGTTTGCATGTAATCAACCAATGGAAGAATGAAAGCGCATGGGGCTGTTCCATTTGAAAATCGTAGAAGGCTTGTATTGGAAGGTCCCTACCCTCACTCCCCAAGTCTCCTCACACTTTAGTTTAGTTCTGTCACTTGTACCCACTGGCAGATTTCAAGTTTGAGTCCAATGTCAACCCACTTATTTTCTCGCATATTTTGAATTACCACCCACTCCACCCCCCCACCCCCAATGCATTTCGAATGGAAATCCTGCCCCCCCCTTTTCCTTTTAAATGGAATAGCCCTTACATAATCTATAGGTTGTTTGTTTTGCCACTTATTGTGTGTGTAACGCAGGCACTATATGTACTGTAAAAGCTTCACCTGCATTCTCTCTCAGGATTTCAATCCGTTCGCTGTTATTTCAGCAGACAGCTTGAATATTACTTACACATGTGTATGACATAAAATGTATGTAACATAGCAACATAGCATTTCTCATGCACCAATAGGAACCCTTTTCTGACTTTTTTGCCAGCGCTTTTGTTTGCCCGGCTTCGTTCCAGGCGTGTGTAGTTTTGATTGATCTACTTTTCTTCATGTGTTCATTCCTACGTGCCAAAACTTACAGTACTGCTGGCAGGCATCGTATGTACTAAATTAGGCAAAATGTGCATTTGACTTAGCAATTGTATGTTGTCATTAATATTCATTTATGGTGTGCATATGTTAGTTGGCAAAGAAAGGCTGCTTTAGCAAATATATCTGAAGACTTACATGTGCAATGTTTTGTCACAGTTATGTTCTGTCAAAGAGAGCTCTTAGCATAGGAACGATGACATGTTTTCTTTCGGGAAAGTTTTTTCCACTCGACATAGACATTGCCTGTATCAGGACACTGTCCAGTGATATTTGGGTTCTTTGTAAAAAGTAAATCCATCACCAAAACTGGCAGGTTTGCATATTGAATAGAAATTTCAAAGCAACCAAACAATGTATTATTTTGTAAACAATTCTGTTGCCTTATTAAAGGAAGATATTTTTATTAGAATAAAAAATCCATTAGTAGAAGTAAAAGAAACTTCAGATCTTCTTGGTGTAACATCAGGTGTCAAGTTGTATTGATTTGAAATAATGCCACAGTCATGTAGCTGAAAACTATGAAGCTACCATCAATACATTGATTCAGGGAGTGTCATGTGTTGAAACTTTAAAATTAAAAAAAAAAGATTCCCCATTCTGAGCAATGTGATTGGATAAAAAATCAGACAATGGTCAAACTTTACACTTAAGTCAAAAATTGGACTTCATTACCTTTGAGAACTAGAGCCCAGGTCATTGAGATGGGAGACTCTTTTTCCCTGAAAAGTACTTCATCAGGTTCGGTGGGTGGGTCTACCAGTACAGTCACTTATAAAAGCCTTGCCTTTTAGTGGTCAGATCCGTTTTTCTGTCATGAAATTTCAAGAGCCAATAGCTGCATTTACTTTGTGATACATGCAACATCAAGTGTTCTACAAATTACTGCTTTTCATTTAAAATATCCCAGAATGCTTTAGCACATCTTACTTGCGTTGCATTTGTCTAATTGCTGGTTGCTTATGAGATTTGCATTAAATAATTGACAAATTAATTACTTTTTTTAAATTTTCGATACATGGTATGTAAAGGGAAAAAAAAGTGCATTGTTGGTAGGTTGATGTGGGTTGGCAGTATACTCAGCGGTTCTGTTTGAACGAAATAAGTTGTATAATGAATTCATTTAAATATTAAGACAATCTAGAGTTGTGCATTGTAGACGCCTACATGTGAGATTGCTTTTGTTTTGTTTTTTTGCAAACACTTGTTATTTTAACATAGCATGAATTTACCCTGTTCACATGAAGGAGATTTGCTAGTGCCATCAATATATTGCTCATAAAATGCTTGGATATATGTGTTGGATAAGAGAGTGCTGCTCGTAACTGGTGATCTCGGACTTTATACATGAATGGAATATTGAAGCCATGTTGATTAGAATTAAAGAAACTACGCAAAGGTCCTGGAGAGATTCAGTACTAAGGTATGTTTAGGTACTACACATGGACCTCTGGACAATATCCCAGGACAGACCATGTGTAGGCCACATATGGGACCAAACACTTGCTTTATATGTGCCTAAGTCACACCATTCTGGCACGTGGTGATGTTGCAAAAGTAATCTAAGTTAATCTAGACATACACACAGAGTGTAACAGGATTCCAGTAATGTTGTGCTATTTAATTTTATAGAGTTAAGAGATTAGGTACCGGTATGCTTCTGCATGGTCTGCTGGAAACAGTTGTAGATGTTACAAAAAGTGGAATCTAGTGATATCTAAATATTTCTGTTTGGTCAGCATGTACGTATACACGTCACATTTTTTTTTCAGAAACTTCAAAAGTAGCAGTACTTCTACCTTTAATGTGTAAAGGACAAATATTTTCACGATCTTCAAAAGTTGAGAATAAGAAGTGTAAGGACCGGTACTGGTAATCTATATTGCAAAAAAAATTTTCTGATTCACCTATTTCATGATTTTATACCTGTCGGCTAACGATACATGGAACACTTGTATGTGTGTCTGTACATATTGAAAAAACAATATTCTGTACATTTTGAATGGCATGATTGAAAAGACTTGTACTGCAATAGCCATATGGGCAATGATTCATGCTATGTTCTATGCATCTGCTGCAGTCTCTTGATGTTATATGCACTCACTCGGCATATTTGCAAAAACATGTTTCAGTACTTTGCTTACTAGTGGCTACATTGGACAAAACTATTAACACCAACTCCAGTACACCAAATAAATGTATGGGTTGTTAATGTGGTCGGGAAGCTTGAAAATGTTCTGCTGTTTGCTTTTTACATGTCATAAGTTCCTGCTCTGTAGCTCTGCATTCTCTTGGAGTTATGTATTTGTCTAAAATATTTGTGCTACTACAATCAAAGGTTTGTACCTCGAAGCTATATGTTTGTACAAAGTAGACATACTTTACAAATGCTTGTACTGAGCTCACTGAAGAACTTCACAAAACTAGTACTACCTGTGACTGGATGTTGACTGCGCCTGGTTGTAACAAGTCCTTTGCTCTGGTTATTTACACAACATGATTTATATGGAAAGGAGAATGAGTATAAAAGAAGCTGCTCTTTCTATTCTCGATAATGGGTGGTAGGGGAGAATTGCCAGCTAAGAGAATTAATACATACACTGTGAAAATATTTTTTCTTCCAGCCTAGCCTAGCTAGAGCTGGCTTTTCAGCTGAAAAATGGGAAGTGGAGATTTTTATAGAGGCCTTCCTATATATGTGTTCACTATGAGCACAGTTGTAGATTGGCACGATACAAATCTAATAGTTGGTTGATATTTTGGTGTGTGTTGAAAGTGAGACTGATAGCTTCGTGAGCAACATCAATTTTAAATATTGCTCATATATCAATACTTATGTTAAGTTGGTGTTCTGGATGCAAGAAAGACCTCAGAATTTGTAAATGGTTATAATTACGGTTATACATATATTAGTGCTATAAATGTCCACATAATTCTGAGCTTCCCTGCCATGAATGTTCTGACATGTGTCCGTGTCTGTATATTTGAGTGCCAGTCAGGAGAAACTGTTAGCCTTTTTACATACGCTTCTTGATTTTCTATGTTTATATATATATATATATGTACCTTCCTGACTATCTTCTTCTTTTGCACAATGTCTCATTTTTAATGCCACAAAAATCAGAGTACTAGTTGCAGTGTGTTCAGCTGCTGTCCCTGTGGAAGGATGTTTAAAGTTTATATGGCTTGTATCTTTTTTTCTTTCGTGGGCTCTGTTGTTGGTTACTTGCCTCACTACAGCACCAGAGGTCACGTGCTCCCTCCCATGTCCGTTCCTGTTCTGTGAACATTCCCACCCTTGTGCATCTTTCATATTACATGTATTTTTGTGTGTGAGAACAAGAGACACTTCTCCATTTTAACCTTGTCTGAGGTGTGAATGTATGAGCGACAAAAAAAAAAAAACCTGACATGATCTCGTCTAAACAGTATACAATATGAAACTATTTATGTGTGTGGCACCTATGGTGGAAGGCCTTGGCTTTGCTGTCGGACACCTTGACTCACATTTAAAGAGCTTTTCACTCTGCTGTTAATACTGACAAATATGACTGAATCTCACTTTTGTTGACGTATATCGAGAGTAGTATGATGACTGGATTATTTTCTGGTATTGCATATCAGTATCATTGTATTATTGTCACATTTTGTTGTTTGACCTTGTATATACAACTGAATGCCATTTTCTTCATAGTTAAAATAAATGGCATCATACTTTCATTCGAGTTTTTGTGTTCTCATTCCATTTACAACCTGCCATGCACCCACAAATCACTCTTCACTATGCTAGTCTCGTGCTAACGTAAAAAGAAAATATTTTTAACAAAACAAATGTTCGTAGTGCATGTATCTAATTAAACATCAGAATACAAGGGAATCAAATATTGTGATCAAGATCTATCAACGTTGAAGGAGCTGATTCACTTTAGTAAACTGTGCTTCAAAGGATACAACAGCACCATGCATAGAGCTTAATGGTAAGAAGTCAAACCAGTGTTTTCCTGTATCTTGCCATTTTCAAGACCATTCTCAATCTAATATGGTGCCCGATATCTTCGGATGTTTTTAGTTATTCAGAAAAACACATGATCAGTCTTGTTTGCTTATAATGGCACTACAGTGGTCCCTCTATTTTAAGACCACCCATGGGACCATGCAAATGTGGTCTTATAGTGCAGGTGGTTTTAAAGATTATTTATTACACAAAATTGAACGTTGAAAATAGTTGGTCTTATAATCAAAGAGGTCTTAAAGGATTGTAAAATAAAGGGACCACTAGGGGTGTGATCAATTGGTTCAGGTAGCTTCAGGTACATTATAGGGTATTGTGTTTTGCGATCATAAGTTATGCAAACATTGAACTGGTCAGTTTGGGGGATATAGTATCGACCAGGTCACCCTACCTACATGCAAGTAAAACCAATTTTGGGTGACCTGACTTAAGTGGAGCCACATGTCTTGAATGACTACATACACATGTACTTCGGCAGAAGGGCTGAAAAGTCAATAAAATTTAAAATGTCTCCAAGGACCACGTCAATTGAGAGACTGTATGCTATGGACAAGGGGTGTGTGGCATTTTTATTCGTATAACCTGTATAGACTATAAGTATGGTTGTCCTAAACGAAACTCCTATTGGCCAGATTTATGCACTTCAATGCTGTACACCGAGTTTGGGGTCTTTCACATATATTATAATGGCAAGTGTCCTTATACTTGTATATACCAGCAGTACCAGTAAAATACATAGGAGGTAAACTTTAACCTTGTAGTGCACATAGGTCATTTTATGCTCATTTGGTGCAGTTGTCTCATATGGCTTGTAACTCAAAAAGTTAAACGGCTGGCCACAAGGTGAAATAGATTGAAAGTTAGGACTCGGGAGTTCCAACAGAACATTATGTGAGGTACCTGTGACTTTGTAGTGTTCAAAATCATTTTGGCATCATGGTGCAGATGTCTCAAAATGGCATGAGACTCGAATATGGTTCATAACCTGGTGTCAGAACAGGAAGACAATAAATATAGACCAGTCACATCAAGAAGGTTCTACGCACGAATATAGTTATAACCTTAGATGTTCAAGATCCCCCAAGAAGAAAAACAAAGATGAACCTGAAAACACCAACACAGAACATGGAAAAAATAAGACCAATTAAGAAACATCCGGTTGGACTCCCATACACAAAGGGACTGTCAGAAGAACTGCAAAGGATTTTCAAATCCCACGACGTCGCGACATACCACAAATCGAGCAACACACTAAGGCAAATGCTGGTACATCCTAAAGATAAGAACAAGAAAAAGCAGCAATGTGAGTTAGTATATGAGATCACGTGTGAGGACTGTAGAGAGAAATATGTACGGGAGATACCAAGAATGTTAGGGACCAGGCTTAAGGAACACACCACGATGACAGACCAGATAACATCAGTCATTGTAGTAATGTGTGAAAGACTCTGGTCATAGGATAATAATGGACAATGTTAGAGTACTAGAAAGGGAGAACAATAATCACAGGAGAACGATCAAGGAGATCACCCAAATCTGCAAAACGCAGCCAGCCCTAAACAGAGACCAAGGCCCGGGGACCAAGGTATGGAGATCCCAGCCATCACCCTGAAGCACTTCTCGTGTGGCCTCATGGGGTCACACGATGAGTGAAGTCAGCCCCCACAACATACCCCTGAAGATGGCAGTGAGATGCTCGCCAAAAATTTGAAAACAAGTTTTATTTTCAATCCAAGATTCAGTGAGTAGAAAGACAATTTTTCTATTATGAATCCTGAGTCCAATAACCTATTTTCTCATATGGTTCAGCAAAGTTGTCTCAAGATGACATGTGACTTGAATATGGTTCATCAGAGAGTAAAATGGATTTAAATTTGGGACCCAGATCATATACTGCAGCGGTCTCAAAATGCATATGATGCTACCGCTGTTTAAATTTAACAGTTATAATAGACCATTGTCATCAAGCAGAGTCATGGACGTCTTGTTTCACATACATTTTCTCTTCACTGTTGTAGGTCATTGGTTCCCATTAAGTTAAACCATGATATATGTAATAGGATTAATGCCTTGAATTTTGTACTGATATGGGTCATATAGAATTCAAAATACATGTTGATTTTTTTTGTATAATGTGTGTAGGAGAAATGCATTTCCCCAAACACATTTCTGTATATTCTTTTCAGTATATGCATGCATGCAACTTGAGCTATGCAACATGCTATCAGGCAGTCTATGTACTCAAAATTACAGTCAAAAGAAAATCAAACATGGCTTGAATGTTGCTTTGCATAAGAAAACTCTAAATTGGAGGTTGGCATTTACAGACATGTGAGTGTGCTAACAATAGTTTCAAAGATCCCGGGGATATCCATGTACCAACAGACACAGAAATACTTGTTAGAAAAAGGTCTGTTATATGAACTTCAATCTGGTTTTAGACATAATGCCTCAACCTCGACGCTTTTTAGTGTATTCCACAGGCTACATCAAAAACGAAATACAGGCTGAAATACTGGGGTAGCTAAAGGTAATTATGTAGGATTGGTGGCTTTGAATGTGCTGAAGGCTGTTGTTTGTGTGAATGATGAATTTCTGTGTAGAAAGTTGGAGTGTATGGGGATTGATAGTGATTGATTTAAGTCATACCTAACGGGGGAATTATACAGTTGGTAAAACTTGATAACACCAGCTGTTCAGATGTTTGTGATATAACTTATGGCATGCCACAAGGTAGCATTTTGGGTTCTTTGCTATATTTTTGCTACTCCAATAAGATGGAAAATTGGAAATCTCTGTAACTTCAAGCATTTTATTCTTTGTCTCTGACAGTATCATTATTGTACCTGGTAAAAGATCAGAGGATATAGCCCTAAAACTGGCAGTCTCTACTACATATACACGTACAGGCCCGCAACAGGAAAAAAATGGTGAGACAAGGCAACAGGACCCTGCGCAGAAACTGAAACCCCCTCGAGGGTCATCAAGGAAGACTCCACTGTTAGGTATCAAAGAGACATAAAGCATAAAACTTGTGACTCTTAACTCTGACATATGGTGTTCTCCATCAGGCAGTTACAAGAGAAGTGCCATGAACAGAGATATCCCTTGTTCCTCGGCTTCATTGACCTGACCAAGGTGTTTGACTCGGTCAGTCAGTCTGGCCTCTTCACCCTCCTGCACAGAATTGCATGTCCCCCCAAGCTCCTGAAGATGATCGTGTCCTTCCACAATTAATGGCATGTCAGGCACAGTCCAGTATGACGGATCATCCACAGACCCATTCCCAATCAAGAGCTTGAGAGGTGTGAAATAAGCATGTTCGTAGCATGTTCGTCATCCTCACCCAGAGACCCTGGCCAGAGACTCCTGCTCTGACTCAGACACGTCTGCATGATGGAAGATGGTCGCATCCCAAAGGACATCCTGCAACTGAGAGCTCGCCTCAGGACTGTGACCATCTGGCAGGCCCACCTTATTCTACAAGGATACCTGCAAGAGAGACCTGAATGCAAGAGAGACCTGAAGACATGCAGCATCAACCCAGCAGATCCCTATATGCAGTGATATCAGATTGCGCCAGTTGGCAATGAAGGGCCAAGGATGGTGTCATTTCTGCAGAGGAAAGGAGAGAGAGAGAGAGAGAGAGAGAGAGAGAGAGAGAGAGAGAGAGAGAGAGAGAGAGAGAGAGAGAGAGAGAGAGAGAGAGAGAGAGAGAGACACAAACAAACAAAAAAACAACCCAACACACA
>JAAUYG010139315.1_pt1 | contig 12788 bp, 5 predicted proteins | sample 7278091 | NCBI WGS metagenome assembly JAAUYG01 (sample SAMN14350201, study PRJNA611818) | marine sediment metagenome | isolation source: surface marine sediment (0.6m) | place: French Polynesia: Moorea | collected 2018-08
AGTAGTAGTAGTAGTAGTAGTAGTAGTAGTAGTAGTAGTAGTAGTAGTAGTAGTAGTAGTAGTAGTAGTAGTAGTAGTAGTAGTAGTAGTAGTAGTAGTAGTAGTAGCAAAGAGGTTATTATTATAAGTTATCATAATAACCTCTTTTGGTAGTAGTAGTGGTAGTAGTTGGTTTTAGGCCTCCGGCACACCAAACGGACATCTTTACTACCGTAGGATAAAGGGGTCGGTCTGTTAATCATATAAGCATCCGAATTTTCGGGTATATATGGTATACAACCTAAATACGCAAATGGTGTTTAAACTGGCAAATTTGTTGTTAACTCAAGTTTTGAAAATGCAGTATTATATTGTGGATAATTTCTACCAGTTGCTTCAAGTCCTTCCACCCTAGCTACAGCCGCAGGTTCTCTTTATTAAATCAGCAAGATTTCTTGGCAACACACAAGGTAACTGATTGCTATAGATTACATACACGTTTAAATAGGAGTACTACTGATAATTTATTATATATCCCATATGTCAGCTTTGAGCTGTTTAAAGCCATAAATAGAAGTACTACTGATAATTTATTATACATGTATATCCCATATGTCAGCTTTGAGCTGTTTAAGCCATCTTTTGAGCACAGGTCCGCCCGCGCTCTGGAACTCCCTGCCTAGTCATCTCAGGAAGCAACCAATTGTCAATGATTTTAAGATTTCATATAAAAGAAATATTTTAAACATTCTACCCTATACCATGTTTCTATGTATCCTGCTTGTATGCCTATGTTATTTGTATATTGTACAGAAAAGCCACCACTGTGTTGCTTACAAGTGTACCCTGTATAAGAACAAATAAATAAATAGATAAATAAATAATTCCCCACCCCCGCCCGATCAAGTGAAAATAGGCATTATTTGACTGGCTACTGGGTCTATCGATTTGTTGATCGATTCCCTACAACTCCATATAGATACACGGGTGCAGGCTGAGCCACTTACATCTGCCCTGTATATAACACAACGTAGCATGACTGAGTGAAATAGGATTTGTGCTTTGGGATTGAAGGCGATATATAGAACAATATTAAACACCGGAAATATACATGAGTTGCATTGTGTTTATTTCAAGCACCACATTCACATACAGTAATACATCATGGTTCGTAGCCTTTGGCCAACGATTATCGCTTAAATCTATGCCCAGTGCAATCCAGAATCATCCAGAATAGTCTGCTCCCCCTCGGTCTGGACAGACAGCACCCCATCTGGAATCAGCGTCCATCTATTTGTCTCATTCCCAACACATGTAGCATCATAAATTTTCAATTTGCATTGCATTGTTGCTTTATATCATATCACGCTTCAAAGTCAAACGATCTAAATATAGCACGAGAACAACTGATTATACGCAACACACACTAACGTTACAATTAAACACTGTAGGAAATAACAACTAGTTGTTGTAATATCAACACACTATTGAATCTGGCAGAAACCATTATGCCAACGAAACAAAACATGGATCGAAGATTTCGATCTAGTTATATGTTGAACACCATAATTGCTGATTATATAGTTGTTCATGTAGCACTCACACATGTCACGCCAAGTAATGTCACAAAGACTCACGCACTCATCCACTCAAATATTGTCACAAACACGCATATATATCACTTCAATTATTGTCACTAAGACTCACACTCGTCACCAAGTATTTTCACAGAAACACGGCACCCCAATTATTGTCACAAACACCGACACCACGGCAATTAGTGTCACAAAGACTCACACTCGTCACCTCAATTATTATGATTATTGTCACAAAGACACACAAGCCACTTCAATTATTGTCAAAAACTGACACGTCTCAATTATTGTGACATTCTTTACTCGCACACCTGGCAAGTTGCATATCAGTATCCATAGCAATATATGGATGTATGAAGAATATATTTCAGTTAGAATTTTGTCTACCTTTAAGTGGGTAATTCAAGTTTAATCCAAGTTAAGAGATTTTAACAGAGTACCATACAGTTGGTGTTATGCACGAGTGTTCTCGAATGTACTATGTAGCAATATCACATTTCTCATATTTATCTCAAGTCAATAAAGTCAATAAAACAGACACTCGTATATCAATCCTAGGGAATCACATACATATATTATGGCTTATCACAGTTTAGAATCTGAAGTACAATGTAGCATACTATGATCGCCACAGGGATACGCTATGTACATGTACCTCATCAGACATGCGCATGTCCAAACACACTCAATGAACCAGATAGCCTATGTCCACATTCAAACCATAAGTTCAGTGTAACATCAGTGTTTCTGTTTTCTTTCTTACGTGTATAAAGTATCCTTACATGACTTTACATCGAATCCTGTTTTGATCGCACTACAATGTACGCAGTAACCGCCATTTTACACATGTTTACAGGGCTAGTTTTAGAGTAGGGAGTTGGAGAACTACTAATGATCGCAATGTATATCTGCGTTACATATAACATACTACTAGTCGACTAAGTTTTATCCATATGTGATCCTGGACAGGGTTAGTCGGTGTGAAGATAGATCAATGGTCATTATGTATTTCCGATTGCTCAGTTTACGAGTGGTTTGGGGCAGAACGCCTTTCTAGTCGGGTGGTGGTTGCCTGATAGAATACTCATAAATAAAGTGGTAGCTGAAAACTTGACAGCTGGAAAGGACTACATAAACGTCCCCACTTGAACACCGTGACAAAGCTCGTGTGAGGATCGTGACTTTCTTTCGAGTCCCTAATGAGTTATTTACTTCATATGGTGACACTGTAAGTCAGAATAACGGGTCGATACTCTGACAAACAACAAGCTGAGGTCAAAGTGATGGGACGTGATAAGCATGGGGACGTTATGATCACAGACAAACATCTTCATATCTGAGCCGGTATGCACATACTCAGCAGTCCATAACATATGAACACTGAAAGACATCGATCCTACATGTAGATACGCCACTGCTAGGACTACACGTAGATTTATCATCAGGATGTCGAATACAACCCAACGAAACAACACTAGGAACCTGGGAGGTACATGTCAGCTCTAATCTCTAAATATCTTATGTTCGCCCAAGTGATGAGCATGTACAAGCTGAGATCTGGTCATCTACAAGTGACACTTTAATCCAAGTATCGCTCAAAGCACGGCTGATCCTGAGTAACAAATTATTTATGGTGAAATTGTCTATTCTAGCAAAGGAAAGCAAGACACGCTAAAGAAAAGCAACTAGAACAACAACAACAAAATGGGACAAAATTTCAACTTTCTATACATGGTGATCTAAGGTTTCAGTTCATTTCAAGATGATAATCCCCCGGAAGCCAATTCAGACTTATTATCGCAAATTGTCAAGTGTCTCATCAGAAAATATACAATTTTCACAAACCATTTGGTAATGGTGGATTTGGGATTGGCAGAGGCACGCGGACAAAGGCATCAATACAGTTTGGGTGGAGGGGTACATGTACAACGTACGTGGGAGCAGCACTAGTTGGTGTTTGCGGTAACAACATCTAGAGAGTAACATACACATTATGTGGCAGTAATCTTTACACATCTATCTGTCTATATAAATAAAACTAAAATACATGTACATTGTTCAAAATGCGACTTCAAAATATACATAATCCTTCAGTAAAATATGAGTAACAACAAGGAACAACCGCTTGGCTTACATGGACTTTCATGGCTAGTGTCTTCAACTTACATCAGCCGTTCCCGCGGATTACAGGCAGCACTATATTAATGTAATATGGTGAGTTAAAAGAGTTCAGGGTTCGGGACCCGGTTTATTAGGGGGCAGCGTCCCAGCCCTGGCCATGTAGACCTCGTGTTTCTCTTTCCGTTTCTGGTCACAACTTGTGGTGATCTGACAGAGGTTACCGCTGGGACCGAGTTTGTAGCACAGTGATTGGAACAGGAAGGTGGAGTAGAGCCAGCTAAGGACCATGCACAGGACCAAGAAGATACCCAGGCGCCGGTAGCAGAGTATGTGAGAGGGAATGATTGACAGCCCGGCGGCGAACGTCGTCAACGCTGCCATGGCGACAGCTCCGCCCACCGCCGCGAACGAGTCCCGGACGCGGGACTTGTTATCGTGGTACGGCGAGATGCGGTACGCCACGCCGTAGTGAATGGTGAAGTCTATGGAAAGCCCCACGGCTAGGGAGATGGTGATGGACTCGGCAATGTCCAGATGCCAGCCCATGAGGACCGTGCAGGCCACTGTGCCCAGCACGGAGAAACTGATAGTGATGAATGCGTACGTGGTGATGAGAATGTTAAGGGAGGTAACGAGCATTACAATGAAGGCCACGGCCAGGGACAGACCGATAGAGACAAATGTCCCGTCTGCTACCGCAGACTGCAGGTCATAGAACTGGAACGTGTTGTTAGCGCTGAAGAAGGCCGTGTCCAACCCGAGAGGGGCCGATTTCATGGCTTGGTCGAAAAAGGCTCGGATTTCCTTGTAGTATTTGTCCATGGTCCCGTAAGACATGGAGAATTCATAGCTGGTCACCACCACTATGAAGAAGCCGGTTACCTGGTTCTCGAGGTCATATATGGGCTTGCCCAGCAGATTGGAGGCGTTGTACATGCCGGAAACATGGTTGAGGGTCTCAGCTACCGGGAGACAGGCCTCCAGGTCCTTGGGTCCGTATGGCGGCTTGAATTTCTTACAGCAGGGCTTCACCACATCCTGGTAATCAGGTATCAGGCAGTACTTCTCAAACGCTTGACCATAGGCGTCGATTGCGCAGGGTAGGTCACGGAACTCCTTGGACACGAAGCTCTGGTTCTTAAGCTTGTGACAGAACTCCAGCAGCCAGGTCTGGCTCTCCTTGGAGTAGAAATCGAAATCCCGGTTCTGTTTGACCACCATGTCTGTGTGATTGAGGTCGTGCCACTTCCCACTCAGCTCTTCATACCCGAACACAAAGTAGGCGGGGACCTTGATGTCGGAGTACTGCATGGAGAAGGAGAACTTGTCAGAGTACTTCATGTCCCAGTTCTCCAGGTAGTGGGGATCCGGGAAGAACCTCATGTCCTTGCCTTCTGGCAGCTGCAGGCGGGGGGAGATAAAAGTGACGAAAATACTCCCCAGACCAATCAGGCTGAGGACAGTCAGAAAGCCGATCCAGAACTTCTTGATCAGCTTCGGGAAGGTCTTGCTCCAGAGCCGGGTAAAGAAGCCTTTCTTCGAGGAGCTGTGATCAAAGCTTTTACAGCGGTTCAAGCACCCACGACAGTTGGCCTCCGCCCAGCGGTCCGAGCGCTCTATGCAGACAATGACTGGTGCCGTGAAGGTCATCATGAGTATGAAGTTGACGATAATGCAGAGGCCAGCGAAGATCCCGTAGCAGCGGACACAGTTGATGGAGGAGATTACACTGGTGAAGAGAGCGGCGGCTGTCGTCAGACTCGTCACAAAGATCGCCAGCGCGGCATGGCTGAAGGTCCTGGCGATGACATGCTCCAGAGGCAGGGAGTCATCATGGGCCCGGATCTGACGCCACGTGTCGTAGAAGATGAAAACATTGTCCGCACCGACAGCGATCAGCACCAGCGAGGCCAACAGATTCATGAATGGGAAGTACGTGATTCTGCACACGAAGAAGTAGACTGCGGCAGAGATGTTGAAGCTGAAGAAGACGTTTGCTACTGTGGCCAGCATCAGGATCCCGGAGCGGGTGTACATGCCCATCAGGAACATGACCAGGATCATGGCCAGGACAAAGAACACTTTGATGTCGTCCACCAGGAACTTGTTGAAGAAGTGGTAGCGCAGGTCCATCTGGTTGGGGACCTCCACCGCTATCATCCGGACATTCTCGTCTTCCACAGTCTTGCCTTGCAGGTTCTTTTCATAGTACTCTTCTGGCTTCACCGTCAGCTCCTTGTACGTGAAACTCAGGATGTACCTCAGCTTGCGGAAACCGTTGTCACCCGACTTGTAATAGCCAATGGGGACCAGGTAGTACAGGAACTCGTGGATGAACTTGATCTTGCCGATGCATTTCTCTGGAGCCGTAATAGGACCGTTCCCCATCCGGATCTGTGCCTGCGTCCGGAACAGGGATCCATTGTAGTAGTGGTCGGCACAGGTCTCCAGGATGTCTATGGCATAGTCGATGTCTGACTGCTCCAGAAGCTCACAGTTGGTGGGATTCTTGCCAATGGCATCCAGAAGAAGTCGCGGCAGGGATTTGATGCTGCATTCGGCTTTGGCATATGGAGCGATGTACATCCCCTCCAGCTGACACACACTGCGGAGGTTGTCCACTGTCAGCATGTCGTCCTCCACCAGGGGCTCAAACAGGAACTTGTAACCGTCCTCAAAGATGTTCCGATCTGAAAGCGGAGAAAGGCCACCAGGCACAGCAATTAGAAGTTGGCTTTGTAATTAAAGAGATTATTGGCTTGGATTAAAAGTATTGTAAAGTTGTGACGTCATACAACATAGTGTGGCGTAATGCTGGAATCAGCCACTGAGGGTTGCAACATCTATATTTATCTGTGATCTTATAATCTCTTACCTGAGATTGTATCTTAATTCTTACCTGTAATTCTTACCTGTTATTGTACAGTTTACATGTGATATCACAACTTTTTACCTGTGATATAAAGTCTGACCTGTGACATTACAAATTCTTACCTGTGATATTGTAGGGCAGACACTCGTTAGAGGTGAGCCGTCCAGCCATTCTCTTGTGCCTCTCCGAAGCACTACCCCGGTACCGCGGGTAGCTCCCCATCCGAGCAGCGTCAGGAAATTCCAGATGGCTGGCATCAGCTCCACCATTGATCTCTTCATAGTAGTCTGAGTATTCATCCGGATAGTAATCATCGTAATACTCATCATCATAATTATAGTACATGTGTTCGCTATCACCGGAAGTGTCCGACTTCCCGTCCAGGCCCTGGTGCTCGAACGTCCCGTCCTGGGGGATGTAAGGATTAAGGGAGTTGAAGTCGAACTCCCCGGGGATGGTGCTCCCCTGGGATGGCATCTTATCCCCAGACATGAGTGCCTCCAGATCCTGCATGTTGGCGTCTGCCGGTAGGAACCCCTGCTGACCCATGCTGTCAGGCTGGGAGCCAGGATCAGGCCCTGGCAGGAACTGGCGGATGAAAGCCGTGAACCAGTCATCTTTGATCTGGCAGTTCTGAGTGACTAGGGTATGGTTGGGCTTCAGGGTGTACGTTTCATCCATGCTGTCAAAAAGCTTTTGTAGGGTGAGGCTGCCTTTTTCTAGGGGAGTGGCCCGGGCTAGACAACCCTAGGGGTGGGGAAAATGGGAGACAAGTCAAGAAAAACAGCTTTTTACTTTGAAATCTTTGCTTCTGTATGCAAGTATGTATATTGTACACAATATAGTTTAAAGTAGTGCGTCAAACCTGCAGCATGGAAAATATGAGCGCTACAACACGTAACCATGCTGTAGTGTATAGCTGCCGACGAACCCACTTAACAGGTTCTCTTCAGTGTACAAATTACATTTTCTCTGACCACATCGCCATTTCAGTCTGCCGCAGACTAATGGCTAATAACGCGGTACTTTGTCTAAAAGCATTAATGGGCAGTTTTAGTTTCCGCAAGCGGCATCCCAACCCTGTTCTGACAAAAGTAGCAAGGACAGGTGTTAGGTTGGGTGTCTTTTTCTGCATTTAACCCCTGTTAACCTTATTTCTAGGTAAAGGGATTATCCCTTACCTTGTCACTGTCCTGACTGAAGTCCGGCAGAGGCGCCCACATCCAGATAGACACAGCACAGCCCACGTTAATCATCAGGATGGTGAGGATGATGAGATAGGGGAACTGGGTCATCAGGCGGATATACCTGGAAATATATAACATGGAGCATGGAATGTAGTAGTAGAAGTAGTAGTAGTAGTAGTAGTAGTAGTTGCAGTAGTACTTTAGTAGTAGTAGTATTTGCAGTAGTACTGTCTGTAGTAGTAGTAGTAGTAGGAGTAGGAGTAGTATTTGTAATATAGTAGTAGTAGTAGTAGTAGTAGTAGTAGTAGTAGTAGTAGTAGTAGTAGTAGTTGTAGTAGCCATTGTAGTAGTAGTAGTAACTAGTAGTAGCAGCAGTACTAGTAGTAGTAGGGGTAGTAACTAGTACTAGAAGCGGTAGTAACTAGTAGTAGTAGCTGTAGAGTAGTAGTAGTAGTAGTAGTAGTAGCAGTAGCAGTAGTAGTAGTAGTAGTAGTAGTAGTAGCAGTAGTAGTAGTAGTAGTAGTAGTAAATACAAGTATGTCTGTAATATTATATTGAATAACAATATTATAAGAATGGCCAGTGAATGTGATAATTTAAATTATCTATTATCAAACGATATCGCATGTCCCTGTATACATATACATGTATGACATGTGTAGCCCATAACAACAATCTAGGTAGCTTAATACGAATCCAACAGGCCAGTTCAACGTTAGTCCAATGGGACCAGCCTGTACATTATCAGTGATGTACCATGTATAATTATAATATCCATCTTACTGATTAATACTTTAACACAGGAAACACTGGCATTTGTCGGCAATAAAAATTGAGACCCCTGATGTAATACGGGTTTGCTGTGCCGCAATAAAAAATCTGTTCTGACGCTGGTACATGTAAGAGTGAAGGCCGCCCTCTGAAATGTGTACTAGTATGTGTAACTGGGAGTATACTGTTACATAGTTTGTGTCTATACTATTTATGTATACATTTATTATATAGTCGGGCTAGATGTTTTAACCTTTGTTGAGTGAATAAGGATTGATGGTAGGGGGGGAGTTACATGTAAAACTAGATAAAGGGAGCAATCAGTCATGATGTTTTTAGCTGACATGTACATGCAGCTGAGCTGTGTGTGTTGAAGCCAAACTGTGAAGGCCTAAAGTGTGGGTCCCAATTACCCCCCATGTGTGACCTCCTAGAAAACCGCCTGCCAAATATTTACCGACAGTGAACGTTTTAACAACACGACACTAGGAGCCGACGACACGTCTACTGGCACAGTGGCCAACATGCACTCGCTCGTATACAGCGAGTTTTGTCCAACTTCAGCGGGTGTTGAACTTTCAAAATGGCGGGCGACGCTCAACCTGCCGATACAGCAAATATTGGGGGCTGACAGCGAGTGTCGCTGAATGAATGGTGGTGATGGTGGGGGGGGGGGGGAGTGTAGGGTTTTATAAAGCTGCCACTGGCTACTAACCTAATGACGCCGACAAGAAAACGTTCACAAACATGTTTGCCTAAGCGCCATTCAATTTCTTGTAGTAAGGATCAGTTCATTATTGAGCACAACAGTTCAACACTTCCTGTGCTTTTCTGTAGTTTCTGATTTGCACTTTGAGCTCGGACGAACCTTTTGTTACCCCTGTGCTGCCATCCCTATACCTGTGATATCTACCAGTCCGATTCCACCATATCAGGATCAAACCCTAGACCTTTACAATGCATGTACATGTAACTGTACAAACACGACTTTGACATTAGATTCCCATCCCGTACCCACCCCTTGCCAGCACTTACCAGTTGACCCGGCCCAGGCGGTAGCTGATTCTGTCATCCTCCGCCTCCTCCTCCTTAGACCGGACTTCCTTCCATTCCGGGGGCAGCAGTGCCCGCTGGGAGCCCCCACGGCTGGAGGTACTCCCCGTGGACAGATCCGTCACTGGCAGACCGTCCGGACGGGGGCCTATATAGATAGGACTGGCTCCTCCCAACAGCTTCTCCGTCACTGACGGATCCAGGGATCCTTTGGTGTAAGGGATCAGGTCCGGACATTTCTTTTCGTCTGGATGCTTCTTGTCCTTGCCGTCTGGAGCAGGCACGGCTCCAGAGTCCTTGCCGTGTTTGTGGGATCTGGAGTTGTCCACGGAGGAGTTCCTGCTGTGAGACTTCCCGTCAGAGGGGTGGAGGGCAGCCATGGTCAGGAATGTTGCCATGGTAACGGGGGTGTCACAGGTAGCTGTCACTGTCTCCCAGAGTCGTGTCACCCTGCCGGTCACACTGGCACCGCACGAGCTAGTGACGACGGTGCCACAGAGCCGCAGCTGTCACCAACGTTGTCGGGGGGTGGTCGTCTCGAGGGGTCAGAGTCCGGGCGTTATCACCTGCGCAGGGCGTCAGATCTGTAAAGCAAAGATTCAATGTACCATATTAGTGACGGTCACACTGATGTACTCGGGGGTTAGAACGTTCGGTGCAGGGATACTAAGTCCGGTACAGTGCTGGTCACCCCTCCCGGTAACTAGGGCATCCCTTCACAGATACATGTGAATCAAGTTGATCAACCAAATACTAAGACACGCAAGATACAAGCACATGTGAGGCCTAAACCTACAAAATAACAGATTTGTTGGATTTAGATCCGTTGTCAGGCGACTGTTAAGTGGGGAACGAGCACATGTAGGTTCTATACCGCCAGTATCTGCATCACAGAGGGTACAGGAACCTCAGTATGAGTATCAGCTAAATGTACAAGCAGAGTGTCGATACATGTACAGTGCATGGGCTCACATGTGTAGATTATTTCTACATGCATACATTGGAATGCAACATCAATTTGAACAAGTTGTACCTTTCCCTTTCAAGGTTTTTAGAACTGTATAAATTACAACAGATATAGATTAATATATTGCAATTTTGTGTGCAAGTTTTGCGGCATTTCTGAGAAAGAGTTAAAACTTGGGAGGAACTTCTGAGTTAAAATTTGTACCAAAGAGCCTGCTGTATAAGGCACTGAATACCGGGGGCTGAATATCAGCGATATACACTACACAAAAAGATATTAAATATCCTTAACTTTTTTTGCATGGTGTACATGTACAATTGTGCATGATAGATATATGCGACACTCACAGGGAGAAAAGAATAAAGATAATGCGAGCCCCCAATCCCGCCCCTCATCTGGACAATCTGTAGTACATGTAGTTACATGCATCTGTACTTGTAACACGTGTAGGTAAGTTAGATTTCCCACTGAAAACCACTTACACTACATGTACCCATAAGTAATTGGAGGTGCATGCGGTCGTTTCTCTTTCTTGCTAAACGACCACCGCGGAGAACGTTTGAACAAAACTAGTGCTCTCTTTTTACCAAACACATCTAATATATATCTTATAGAAAAAACTTCTTATGTGTATTTTGTATACCGGTACGTACTGTACATGATTGTATTTCAACACTGCCACCCGTTTTGCACTTTTTATCAAGCCGCTGTCCCCGTTTCAAGCCGCCTGTAGCAGACATGTCTAGACTAGCAGCCCAGACGCCTATACACTATATATGTCTCACTGTAGAATGCTGTAACAGGTCTCTCTATGTCATTATAGATGACATTAGAGTCTAGAGCCGCAGTGTGGTCATGTCCTGTATAGTCTGTCCACCCTCTAGTTTAACCCAGCTAGCCCGGCATCTGCTGCCCCACCCTGTAACATGCTTCACTGATATCATACCGCTTGTTTGGACGCCCGCCTGGCCGACTTATTGATATATCATGACGTCATTGCTCTGGTTTTTAATACCAACACGTAGTATATTTATCTTGAGTTCAAATCAGTGACGTTGTTATGTTTCTGTTAACGTGGACAGACAGACGTATATTTTACCGGGGACTGACGTTATATCAGTCTACAGTATCAGAGACTGCCACCGTCAAATCGACAACTGCCTGGCTGCATCCTTCCATCGCTGACGGTGTACTATCGATCTCGGCTCCGGGTCTGAATTTGAGTTGCGCAAAACATTGACAAGGGACAACAAGGCACTGATGTCCAGGGGAGGGCAAAGATCGATCTGGGAAATCAGTAACGGCGTCACCAGGCCATACCATATTGACCTGTTGCAGCTCAGCTGCTTCATACTGAGTGATACGACTGATGGAATAAGTCGGGCAAACTCCAAACTGCGTATTTCGCTGGTCCGTTTTAACGTGAATCCCTATCTAAAACATGCATGTAGTAGTGTGATGAAACAAGGTGAAGAGGGAGTGACAAGATTTCAAAGTCTGAAGCTAAATAACAGAACAAAGAAACAAGACAGCTCTTGAATATTTTTTTTCACACAAGACGAGTTGTCAACCTGGATTAATATGGACAATAGTAACAATGTACCGGTGGGCAATTAGTAAAATAGGACAGTGGTAGCTGGGCGATAATCCCCACTTAGTCTCGATCTCTGATGAGATCTTGAGCATGTCAATCATAGTCCGACCCCAGAGGCGTGACAATCAGGTGTTCATCCGGTGACAGGGGACCTGATATGACCTACTAGATTGTTTCTTGGTTCTCAGCGAGCTGTTGCAGGGTTATCTTATGGTCGGGGTGCCAGCGCTACCACATTGCCGGGTCAATGGGGTTATCACCGGTGGGAAAAGGTGTCGAAAACGCTGTTCATATAGCATTACACTTGCTTCAAAACCAAGGGAACTACGGAATGTATATAAAGCCAATATGTTTACGAAATATTGCAGAAATTGAATATCTACATATACATTGTACAATGCACAGTGCAGCTTTATATCTTCAAATTCCCGATGCATTAGTGCTATTCATGTTTATTTATATCGTTAATAAATTACTACTAAAATTATTATTATTATTATTATTATTATTATTATTATATTGCAACTACTATCACAACAATTACAACTACTACTACTAGTACTACTACTACGCATGTACTACTGGTATTACTACTACTACTAGTAGTACTACCACCACCACCACTACTACTACTACTACTACTACTACT
>JAAUYG010009574.1_pt1 | contig 12786 bp, 10 predicted proteins | sample 7278091 | NCBI WGS metagenome assembly JAAUYG01 (sample SAMN14350201, study PRJNA611818) | marine sediment metagenome | isolation source: surface marine sediment (0.6m) | place: French Polynesia: Moorea | collected 2018-08
ACGATTGCGGGAAGGATTGCATCCCCCGATTGCTATAAAAAATGGCCGATTAATCTGCGGTGCCCGCCGATTGCATGAGGAAGCGCTCGGCGACTAATCGTACGATTTTCTACGGGCGCCTCCGATCAATCGTACGGCGGAATCATATTCCTCCTCTGTCGCAGATATCATCGCAGAACGCCGCAGATGCACTCGGAGGCGATCGGCGAAATTGTATCGGAGATTGTCGGAGGTTGGTCGGGGGCGGATCGCATGAATTTGCCATCAAACCGAGTTAAAATCCTGTAAGAAATCTCTCACAATGTTACCACTGATTCCTTATAGGTTTTTGGAGGATTGATCCCCGATTCGATATTTTCTACGACGTCGTGAAAATAAAATTGATCTCCGAGAGATCCCCGACATTGTGACCTAGGCATAAGTGAAGACATGAAGGACATCGGTGACACAAATTTTGACTTGAGTCACCAATCTGAGCAAGGTGATTCAGTACAAATCTGACTTAAGTCAAAACTTAGACTTGACTTAGACTTGAGGTTTTTTTTTAGAACTCCAGCCCAAAATCCAGAAGTATTCACTCTCCAGACTTAAGTAAGTACCGGTATTGTTATTCACATTTTTTTTTCTTTTTTTTGTTGCACCCGTAGGTGTTTGAAGAAATTCAGTGAGTTTGCACGACAAAGCCTAGGTCAAAGCAGCCAGTCTTTGCTGCTTCCGGAGGAGGGTACAGTATTTGATTACACACTGGACCCCAGTGATGGAACCTGGATTCACTGGAGAGAGAGACCATCGGAGAAAATCCGGACCAGTGCCAACTTTGTCATGGTTCCCGAGGTGAATATCAACTCTGTTAGCTTGGTGTATTATCAGATTCCTCAGCATAGGATACAACCATCTTTATTCTATCAACAGCCCATATTGTAATAATAACCCAGTACCTTGCATAAGGAATCTTCCGAAAAGGGTTTAAAGCAGGCAGTTTCATTCCAGTGTCTCTTCTCTTGACTCAGGTTGATCGACACGGCTATATGGTCGAACTGATGATACGCCACCACGTGCCAGTGATGTTGGTGGGAGAGCCAGGAGTAGGGAAATCTTCACTTGTGAAGGTACATGTAGAATAACTACTGATGCCAAAAAAGATTGAAATATTTTAATTAAAATAAGGCGGATCCAGACTATGATTGGTGAGAGGAGGGAGGCGGGGGTCCTGGGAGAGGAGGGGAGGGTAGTAATAAGCCTACATAAGTAATTCCATTACCATAATCACCTTGCCTACCATTCTCTTTTTCTGGTGTAACTATTAAGTATCTTGTTACACCTCTGATTTTATGGTAAGATAAGTGTTGTCATCTGTGTTTTCTAGAAACTAGACCAAGATATTTGTTAATTAGAATTCCATAAAATATTATTACTATATATATATAGTGTCTCTTTGACCATAAATATCAGACATAGGTCCTACAGTCTACAGGGACAGCTATTTTATCTTGATTCTGACCACTGCTATGAGAAACCAACTGCTTCAAGAGAAATAAGAAATAGATTTTCGAAAATATACATGCTGGAGTTATACAAACAAAACATATCAACAAAATGTGTTGGTTCTATAATATGCCTTATCGAATCTGGAATTAGTATTGCGTTTATAGTCCAATCTTTTGTTTGCAGAACCTAGTGCAAGCCAAGCACCCCTACACCACAGTGACCATGTGTCCAGGGTTGACATCGGCTATGTTCCAACAGCTGCTCACAGACAAGGTCACCCAGTTGGGCCAGAGGTCAAATAATCCTGCCTATGCCACCGGAAGCTTGATGGGGAGCAAGGGATCCAGACTGCTGTTGTTTCTGGAAGACGTCAATCTGGCGCAGTGTGACAGAGAATCCGGTGGGTAGGCTGTAAAAGTGTCACACCACTTGCATAAAAGACAATATTGATCATGACAAGTTATGTCCTCGCTAAATGTGAGGGTCTTCAGTATTTAGAGACTTCCAGAAAATGTGACATCATCTCATATCTCATGTATAGGTTATCTTGTTTTCTCAAAGTTTGGCTATACTAATACATGTTTGCTGTAGCTGTTGTCACAGTACAATCCATGATTACAAGTATTGTAACAAAGTTATCATTTGTAATAAATGGCCTATTCAATCCATAACAGGTTTCATGTCATGGTCGGGATCATAAAAGGACAATATTTAGTGGGTCTCCTTATATACAAATTTCATTGTATCCCCTATCGCAGGCAGCCAGCCCGCCCTGGAGTTGGTAAGGGAAATATTACAGCAGCAGTCTGTATACAACCCAGACAGACACGTCCGGATGGTCACGGATAAAGTTGGCTTTCTGGCCACCTGTACCAACACTGCAGTCCCAGGTAGGACTAAATTAGAACACTCAAAGTCCATCATCATTTTTATGTTCTATTTATATCATAGCTTGAAAATTTTGAATTCTTTGTGTATGTGTCTACACATGAAAGTGAGAAATAAATTATTTATCAATCTAAATGTCACAGACTTGATGCCAATATGTATATGCATGTTGGTTAATTTTACGCAAAAAAATGTTGCAGTTTTGATATGCGATAGGTATAGTAGGTGTAGTGTACCTCATGACTGCGAATTCTTTTGTGCAAAAGTTGGGGACATCAGATTTGCTCTGAAGACTCTTCTTCAAGTACCAGTACCAGTAAATGTTAATTATTGTGTAATTTGGCCACCTGCCTATATGGATCGCATACCCTAATACTTGGTTTTCGTTTCCCATATATATGCAGGTTTAGGAAGTGGCCAGGCCTCTCACCCACCTTCGGCTCGCTTGGGTCGTCTGTTTGTGACCTTGACCTACTTTTCTCCCTCTGATGGGGTTTTGCATGGCATCTACGGCCGCGCTGTTCAGGCGTGGTTGGAGGAATTCCCTATATATGCTGTACAGCATCACCAGGAATTTACTAAGGTACTGTGCTCAGTTTCATAAAAGATCTTAATCTTGGCGTTCATAATATCAGCACGGTAGTGTGAAATACTAATACATTGTTTATGATTTACATTTTTTTGCCCTTTCTCATAAATCCTATGTGAATATATAGCATTTATATAGAGAAATTCCATAAAGCAGTTACTGCTTCTTAGCATATGCATGCATACTGTTCACCATCTGGAATCATAGGTGTGTGCATCTGGTGTGTTCTGTGACTTTGTGCTAAACGAATGTGTTCCTGGACTTTGGCAATACATATTGCACACTTGTTTGATGTTGTGGTCCATTAAAGCATTTATTTACTTGGTAACAAGCGTCTTGCATTTGTATCCCTGCTAAGACTAATGGTACTCTTGACACCAAGATTTTGAGAGAATTACGGTAAGTCAGAATGGTTTGTCTCTTGGAACATACTCATACAGAATAGCAATTTAATATTGTTGCTGGTTCAGAATGCCATGGTCAGACATCCTATTGATTTCAGAATATTTTAGCACTCACTGGTACATTTATGTGGCATTAATTTCATCATGAACAGGGAGTATTTTGTAACATGAATAGTGGGTTTCATTTGGACACCGAACTACCTTTGGTCATGTGGCATGCTGTAGCCAATCAGATTACTACTTCATGAAGTTTCGACCAATCATGAGCCTACCGGTACTTCGTTTTCGCACATTTTCTCTACCTTTGGGTGTCCCTGGGAAGTTTCCCACCAAGGGGTTTAAAATCCTCAATATTGTGAAGAAGAATGAGAGTATTAGTCAGATAAAGGAGTAGTACACATTTTATTTCTCCATGATTAGCTAGTTCTACCTGGGGGTAGGATTTATGAAGTAGAAGCAACATATCATACAGTGTAAATTGTGCTAATTAGGCATTAACTAGTATAGTGCTAGCATATCAGTGACAGTTCTTGTGGTTATATTACTATAATGCATGTTCTCTGTGCGGGTTGTTGAATGCATAAAAAAAATTATACATTGGAGTAAAAATTAATAGAATCATAAATTGGTAGTGGTAATTATTATGCGAAATGACATTTTCTTTGAAGGAATATGTATATTCATCCCTCTATTTTAAGGCCACCCATGGGACCAAGAAAATGTGGTCTTATATTGCAGATGGTCTTAAAATAAAGGTCATTTAACACAGAAATTGCCCTTTGGGACCAAATCAAGCGGTCTTAAATTCAAGCATGGTCTTAAAATAGAGGGTTGTAAAATAGAGGGACTCTGTATATACATGTATCTATATTTAATCCTGACTGAAATCATTCCAGGCTATCGTGCAAGCTACACTGGAAGTCTACCACAGCGTCAAGGCCAAGTTTCGCCCCACTCCGGCCCACCCCCAGTATGTGTTCTCGCTGAGAAACATCTCCGAGGTGGTGAACGGGATCATGTCGATGTCACCGCGATCCAAAACCAAGTTCAAAGCCCAGCGCTCGAAGAAAAAAGCTGACGATGATATCAGAACAGGTAAAGTATGGACAACAAATATCACATTGTAAGTTGTATAAAGACTGATCATGATTGAAATAACACTTGACATATACAATTCCATGTTGCATAATGGATTACATTTTAAATCACTGCTGTAATGACAATTGTGTCAAAATATCTGAAGATAGTAAGTTATACCTGCTCTGTTTAGAAAATCAGTGGGTTGCGATCGAGTTCCAGTCAAGTCTTGCACACATTTTCCTCTTTCAGCTCATTGCTTGCATATAGGGTAGTTTACCTTAAGCCATCAGAATAACAGATCTTTTCATTTCCCGTGGAATAGAGAGTATTTTAAACCCCTTGGAGGGGAAGATAGATACCCGAAAGAAGTGAAGAAAATAAGTGACTCCTCATGATTGTATGAAGCTTTCATATTGGCCAATTTGATTGCATAGAGTGCGCGTTATGAGCCAGAGTAGTTTGGCTTCCGAAAGAAACCGAATATTCACGCTGTAATTTTCTGGTGCGAAATACTTCCTATTGGCTATAAACAAACCAATGATGGTGTTGATGATGATGATGAGGAGGAGGAGGATGATGATGATGATGATGAGGATGATGGGGATGACATTTTTGCTTTATGTGGCCAGATACCTCTAGCCACTCCAGCCTTGACCAGACAGTGACGTCAGGCCCACTGCCACCAATGATGAGAACAATCACCCGCCTCTGGTGCCACGAGTGTACCAGGGTGTTTGGGGACCGTATCCTGATTCAAGAAGGTAAATGTTATTAAGAATACAGCCCCCTCCCCCAAGGGAACAACATGGTAACTTGGGAGGTTCGAGGGGTGGAGTTCTTGAAAATACCAAAGTCTAAGTTTTGACTTAGCCAGTCACATTCTTCAGATTGATGACTAAGTCAAAACTTAGACTTACCTGGTAGGTATTTTCGAGCACTCCAGCCCTGACAACTGACAAATGTAAGCATGAGGGTTGGGATGATTTGATTCTCCTCAATATAGAAATGCATCTCAATTTGTAAAATTGATTAAGAATCCAATCACAACTGTTGCTGAGTCCCATGCAGAAGTTACAGGAATGGTAGAATAGATTTAGTTTGCCCTCTCACCAGAGGACACCTCCTTAATGTGGCCATGGATTCTTGACAAATAGAGTGGCCATATTAGACAGAGAATACTATATGTATCACGTACACACTTTTCCTTGGGTAATGTCACTCTTTCTTGTCTCCATTTTCCACAGATTCCGAATGGTTCGAGACAATCCTTGAAGCAACCCTTGCTCAGAATTTCTGCCAAAAGACGGAAGACTCTGTCCAAGATGATGTAACTGAGAAGAGTGCGGAGAAAGAACGTACTGCTGCCGATCGGACTTCGGTTCAGGCTCAGGCATCCAGTGGCGAGGAAAGAACATCAACATCACCCATCGACATGGACACGGATAACAGCGGTGAAACACCGACAGAAACATCCATTGCTGTTGGGGCACTGGATGAGCAGGACACTGAGAAACTTCTGGTAAGGTGTTTCATAGACTAGGCGATGGAAGGTGCAACGAGTCTTTTAGGTGATGTAAGTCGTTCACAGGCTCTCACGCAGGCTGGAGTTGAAAAAATAAGTTTCATCAATATATAGGTTTTGATTTGGCAATCTGTGTGTAGTTAGTGGGCCTCATTGCAGAACTGTTGTTGCTGGAATAGAAACCTTATCTATTACTACCTTATAGAATTGAAGCAAGTTATTTTTGGTGTTTGTAAAGTAATACATATTGTAATTCTCCATTAAAGGGCATATACATGTAGCAATTGGCAAACATTTTAAGCAGTATACCACTACCTGCAATGTGGCGCTGTATTCACTGTGTTGAAAAAATGAAATACAGTGTTTCCTGCATTTCAAGACCACTCATTCAATCATAAAAATATGGTCTTAAATACGGTGTAATCTCAAAATGGAGTGATAGTTGTATTGAAAATATGATTTGTGTTGCTGGTGGCTGGTTTTAAATGGAAGGGAATTCTTGAATGGAGGTTCTTAAATCAAGGGACCACTGTACACGTATAGCAAATATATATGATGACACATTGTAATTGTTACAGTTATTCTTACTGCTACTAACAGGAATGCGGGGATGCAGCAGAAGATATGAGAACTCCAAGCCCAGCAGTCCAGAGACCTACCGAAACCCCCAGTCAAGGTAACCCCAGGATAGGTATAGGCACAAAAACAGACATTTATTTGTGCACTATGTAATGCAAAATCAAGCCAGTTGCATGAAATCTTGACATAACACACTAGTTAGCAGTAGGTACTTGAACTATTGATCTTCTTGACTGATAATTGACTTGGATTAAGCAGTAGTCCCACTCTAATAAGGCCACCTTATTTGCCAAGAAATTGTGTATCACATTAAAGAGGTGGCCTTTAGAAAGAGGGAAAACCAAATGTATTTGTAGTGGTAGCAGCAAAACTTTTTGATCACATACGTTGACGGCTTTTCTTGAGAGTGATCACTAAGACTACTATTATGGATGACTGTATACCTTTCAGAGCTTCTTAGTTTGAGATAATGATTGATTTACCAGTAGGCTAAAAAAGTTCGATTTTTGTCAGTTTGAAATTATCTTTCATTTATATAGGCTTAAAGGTCTTGTCTGTTTGTTATTTGAAGTGGAAACTGTTTCAGATGATCAGGCAGCCATGCCACCTGGCGATGGCCATAACCCAGCCACAAACCACACCAACAGCTCTGGCCTGGAGCGACCCTGCAGCGCGGGCAGTGAAAAACCCACCAAACTAGAGACTCGGGACAGTACGAAAGCTAGTAAAGTTTCAGCTAAAAAGACAAAATCCAATGACACGAGACCCAAGAAGGATCTAAATAATGTGAAAGTCCAGAGCTCCACGGAAGACTCAACCACACAAAGCGAGTTTGACGAGACAGACGGCGAGTCAGATTCCAGTTCTGACTCATCAGGAGAAACATGGGAGTCTGAGTCCTTTACTACCACAACAGGTATTGGGGCTAAAAGCATTTCCATGGCTAAAGGTTCTAGAGTCATGAGCTGTACATGATTCCAGCTTTGTAATTATATATAACTTGCTGCTATAGTTATAAACGCAAGATATTTGATGGTATTTCAAATAAGATATACTATAGAATACCTGCATACATGTATCCGTGCCTTATTTTTTTCAGGGGGGTCATTCAGCCCAGGTCCCAGAAGAAGTTCACCCTACCAGACACAGCGCCACTCTAGCACCAAATCAGGGCCCGCTGGGGATTCCAAACGAGGGGTTACTTTCAAATCTGGGCTCCTAGCAGACAGGGTACAGGAACAATATACTGGACCACTCCTTCACATGGATCAGGTTTGTATACCATAAAAAACAATCTTTGTGAGAAATTTATTACTGGCACACCAATATATTGACCAGTAAAAATAACCACAAAGTAATTGCCATAAGATTTTGTACATTGTAAAATTCCTGGAATGAAAATATTTTGTGTTTGGACTTCTTTTTACCAGCTTTAATTCTTGGGGCCGGTTTCAAGGTCACTATCTTGGTAACCATTGACATGAAAGGTCTTCAATTCTGCAATGGTAATTTTTTGGGGTAAAATTTCTTTTTTTATGGAACCAGATTTGGTTTGGAGTCTTGTTCATATACTGGTACTTGGTGCCATTGATAATACTGTGGGGATTAAATTGAACTTCAATCCTTCTGTAATCAAAATGATGTCAAAATGTTGAGCATTGCTCCAAGCTTATCGTAAAAGCATGCCAAGGTGGAGAATTTTGGAGATGAACATGCTATGATAATAATTAAGAATATGTGGTATAATGCATATACCGGTACCTTCATGTAGTGGAGTTATGTGTAGTGTACATGTAGTACCAGCTTGGAATCCTTTAACCTAAACACATGCTAAATGGGATGCTATTCGTCTCCTGAAAGAGCTCTCAAAGCAGCACTTAAATCTGAGTTTTGTCTAAAGTCAAATTATTAGCTAATCACATATTGCTTAGATATTTGACTTAAGTCAAAACTTGGACTTAAGTACATGTATTTTCGAGCATTCTGGCCTTGGTCTCACTTCTTGTACAAAAGCATGAAAAGCTTAATCGCCTACACGAATTACCCTGGTACATGTATTTTATTTTTCTATTTCGTTGTGGCAGATAAAGGACCCCGGGGAACACCTGACCGATTTCATCTTCTGCAAACATTTTGTTCCTCTTCATGCAGATATTTTAGGGTTACCTACAGAGAAAGGTAAAAGTGAAATCGGAGTTGCTTAGATATTGATATTGGTTGATTTGCTGCCAACTGAAGATGAAAACAGATGTAATATTTTCATGATTTTATAAGTACCGGTAGTAGTAGTAGTAGTAGTAGTAGTAGTAGTAGTAGTAGTAGTAGCAGTAGTAGTACATGTAGGTAGTAATATATTTACTGTTACAACTATCAGTTTGGTAGTATTTACATTGGACGTCAATATAGCTACCGGTACCTTAAACAAGTTGATCTTAGACTAGACTATCATTACAGCCAGACTATCATTACAGCCAGCGGCTGAGGAGAGTTTAATATACATTGCCTAAGAATTCAGTTATAAACTCTCTGTTCTGTTTCGTCTGGATTTGAGTTCTCACAAATATTTTAAGACTATAAGTTTTGACTTATTACTGATTCTTAGCCAGACATATGACTTAAGTCAAAACTTAACTTAGACTTTAATATTTTTTTTCAAGAACACTCAACCCTGCTGTGTTTCAGGTTACAGAGAGTACAGTCGGGACCAGCTGAGGGAAGCTCTCTATTCCTGTCTGGCAGTCTACAACAGCTGCACACAACAGACGCTCAACCTTGTCTTCTTCACAAACGCCATAGAGCACCTGGGACGACTTAGCAGAATTGTCGTAAGAATAAAAAAAAATATTTGTTAAGAATTGCAGTTGATTCTCTGAATTAAGAAAACCTGTAATAGTCTTAATTCTCAAACAAAACAACACTGGTTTACCAGTGTTATAAGTTATGCATGGTCTTAATTCTGGGGTTGGTCTTTAAGTGGGAGTTGTCACTGTAATTTAAATTTATACATTTACATCAAGTTGAAACGAAGCAAGATGCTGTTAAGGTAACTTTGTAAGCTTTTAGCTGTTCTATTGTCACTTTTGTCAGGTGAACCATTGGTGACAATCATCTGGTGGAGTCGAGAAATGATAAAAAAAATATTTTTTTCAAGACCAATTTCTGTATTTTTTATGTGGAAATTGATTTAACAATGGCATTTAGTCATATTATGATATTTATGCAGCATGCCTACATGTACTTCATAAGAGGCACTTTCTTAATTGCAGTTGTCATTAAGATAGCGTCTAGGGTAAATAAGCTCTGTATGGTAGTACTTAAACTCTGAAACCATTTAGTTGACAGTATCTGCATGTACACAAATAATATACAGTAATCCCCCTCTAATAAGGACACCCCTTCTGCAAAACAATTTTGTCTGTATTAGAGAGGTGTTCTTTGGTGAGAGCACTGAGAGGGAGCATCATATGTATTCACAGCACTTGGTCCAAAATTTTGTGTCCTTTCTAGAGGGGTGTCATATCTAGAGAGTGTCATTAAGAGAGGGACCACTGTAATATGGTTATTACATGCATGAATACTGTTTCTGGCTTCAGTCATGTTAAAATAACTTGTAGGTCTTCCCCAGCTTTTGCTGACATCCCGGGCCTTCTTCAGGGGGTGTACCAGTGTGGTTATTTAATAATCTAGTGTTTTAGTGTTAACTTTTCACATATCCCAGTAGTACAAGTAAATAATAGGATATGAACAGATTTTTGCATATAAAAAGTGACATATTCCTGTTCAGAGAAATATACCGGCAGTAATAAAAAATACCAAGATGACTGTATCGCTTATTGTTCCATGTATTACAGAGTTGCCCTGGTGGGCATGCATTGCTGCTAGCCACTCAGAGGTCGACTGGACGAGCTACACTAACTCGACTCGCAGCCTTCTGTGCCAACTGCAAGGCAAGTAATATTTTGTCATGATCAAATGCACATATATACACAGGTACATCATGTTCTTAGTACATGTACCAGTATATAAGAATATAATTTGCTTTACAAGTATAACTTATTGATTGTCTTGATGAATGTAACATAGCTAACAGTTTGATTGGTTCAAATCCAGTCTGGAGGCACTTCCATCTTTTCACTGGCTTATGACCCACATAGCTCTTGGCCCAGTTTAGCCAGCTATCACTAAGCCCAGAAACAAGGACCTAAAACAAACCTACCACATGGAGGCATGTGGTGCCAGTACATGCAGTAGGACATGCATTGAAGACAGATCTGTTTTCAGGTGTTTGAGCCAAGACTGCAATCAAACACTGCTGGGAATGTGTCAGAGGTCCGCGAGCAGATAAAGCAGTGCAGCCATGTGGCTGGGGTGGAAGGGAGACCAGCGCTGCTGCTGGTACGGGAATCCCTGGGAGAAGAGTGCCTGGATGATGTCTGTACACTCATACGACAAGGTATCACAGAGCCACTGCCTGTTGGTAATAATACCATAGGACAGTACTTACAACGGATATTACAGTCAGTGTGGCTATTTACTGCATGCCACACAAAAGTATAAATGGTTTAAAACGAGGATATGTGATAGTTTAGAATTGTTGTCATATTCTGGACAGCCACTGTTGGGCTGCCTGTAGATATTTCACTTTTTTTCCAGAGTTTTGCATGAAAAGTTTTTTCAGTTATTAATTGATAATTAATTTGATAGGACCTTGGCATCAAATCCGATAATCAATTGTAAAATCATAGGCTATTAGAGATGTTGTCTTTGGTGACATGATAGATAATGGTATGATTGAAGCAGATCCATATTACTACACAATGCCTCATCACTGATGTAGTAGGCCTGTTGGGACATAGTCTGAATTTTGGCGTAATCCTAATTCGGAGTCAGTCATGAAAATCACCCTCCCTCTATTCCCATCGATCCCTGATTTTTTTGCCCAGGGATGTGTCCTGACCTGTACAGTTTAAACGAGGTTCAGGCCATAGCGACTCACATGTCTCCAGGTCAGATCAAAACTACACGCCCGGACAAAGTGGAGAGCAACTTTCTCAAATTCCTGGAAGGAGTCAAAGTCAACTTGCATGTCATAGTCTTACTCAACTGTACAGGTTTGTATAGTGAGAACTGGCAGTAGAAACCCACCATTAACATCATACATTGTGTTTGAAGCCAAACTATATTTATTTTTTAAATTTTGGAAGAGCCCTTACCTCTAAAGAAAAAACAATATTACAAATACCAGAATAAAAGAATTATCATTCGACACAATGAGCCTGTCGAAACTTGATAGTATGAGTACAGTTCCCAATTTTCATCAGGCATCCCACTGCCATCTTCAAGGGAATTTGCTTGAAGATTGCAGTGACGTATTAATACCACAAGTTATATGCTGTGACAGAACTGTTTTAGACTATCAACAGCAACATTAGTACTGATGTACAAATTTGGTTCACCGATATTCAGACTGTCTTGGCAAAGAGGGTGGCCACAATTTATTGACAAACAGGATGGCTATATTAGAGGGGCACTATACTCTACAATGTATTTCAGAAGAATCTGTGGCTACCCCGCGGTCTGAGACGACATACAGGAAGCTGCAGAGGTATCCGGTGCTACTGTCACATGTCTGTCACATTGACCTCTACCAGGACTGGGAACATGACGCTTACATCAGCGTGGCCGAACATTGGCTGAGAGATAACAGTGCTAAGGTCAGCAGGGAATATTTGACAACAGTGAAAATAATAATAATTTGCTCACCGAAGGAATTTGATCCACAACTCGTGCCTGGCGTCCTCTGTATGCCAGGGTAAACCAGGCATAAAGTACGGTTCAAATGTCAATTTAGGGTAACTACATATTAAATCTTTTGAGTTTGTAAATTTTGTGCTAAAAGTCATTTACAGTGGTCCCTGCATTTTTAGACCAACCATTCGACCCAGAAAAATATGGTTTAAATTGAAGATGGTCTTAAAAAATGAACGGACATTTATATAGAAAATGAAACACTGGTGTTACTGATGGCTACATGGTCTTAAGTTAACCCTTAACACGCTAGTCGCGACTATAGTCATGATAGCGACACCAGTGCACACTGCTAGTTGCGACTATAGTCTGCTGCACCATAGGCACCCTGACATGTGGATAAATCTGTGCAAATAAATCATCACTGAAGCGAGTTTGTTGCTTATCACCAATACTGTATATCCTATAAGAAAATGTGTTTTTTATAG
>JAAUYG010154741.1_pt1 | contig 12786 bp, 6 predicted proteins | sample 7278091 | NCBI WGS metagenome assembly JAAUYG01 (sample SAMN14350201, study PRJNA611818) | marine sediment metagenome | isolation source: surface marine sediment (0.6m) | place: French Polynesia: Moorea | collected 2018-08
ATCAAAGGTCAGCAATTACTTTATGTAACTGCATAAACTCCAGCAGGTGCCATATTGGATTAATTATAGCTGCACCATTACATTTGACCGTGGCTGACCTTGAAAGGACAGTTCAAGGGTTCTGATAAGGATGTAGTATCTTATTGCCAACCGGGATGCCCCCCTCGCGTTGCACAGCAACCGACTGTCTAGTTTTTCTTGCTTCCTTTGAAGTTCTTTTGCTAACATTGAATAAGGATCAGACTTGTCATACCAGCTAATAACATATCATTTCTCCTTTGACTGCATATGATCATAGGTGGTAATATTTGCACCGCTCTGTAACCAGGTAACCATGATAATTGTAACATGTAAACTGTTGTTCAAAATAATATTTCATAATGTAAAATCATGCCTAAGAGTATACATGGTATATGGTTGGTTTGCATTGTTTAGATTTGATTAACTTGATTAAATTAATTTGCTGTCCACTTGTATGTCTGACTGACTGTATATTTTCAGATGTCTGGTGACAAGGGAATCTCCGCATTTCCTGATGGTGACAACCTTTTCAAATGGATTGGAACGATAGTTGGGCCAGACTCAACAGTATGTACATGTACTATTGGGAGATTTTAAGGATTGACAGTGTCTTTGAAAGCAGTCGGTGGCAAAAATTACTGTATTTTCACCTGTTGTGAGCAGCTGACAACTGGTTTCTCTTAATCTGTTATTTATCATGTTTATGAGTTTTTGTGTTTTGTTTGTTTGGTAAAATCACGTTGATTGGTCTTGTTGGAAACTGTCCTGAGTTGCCTAAAAGTCGCATTTAGTAAATTGCACCCTACGGATGTGCATTTCTAAAAGGTGAATGCCCATTCAAATGTGCGTCTTGACACTGATTTGGCAGCATCATGAGCATGTGACTGCCAAGTAGCTTGCTTCTGTGTCCACGGCTCTTGTATTGCACAAACGTTTACAAGAATTATAACATGTATAACACTGTACCATTCCAACACATGATCCATACGTATATTCAATTCTGTACTCATTGCCATTTTCATGTACTAGTACGAATATCTGTGTGCATGCATGTCAAAATGTGAATCGCACAAAATATTCAAATATTTCGTTGACAGGTGTATGAAGGCTTGAAGTACAAGCTGCTTTTGGAGTTTCCGAGCAGTTATCCGTACACAGCTCCGACAGTGAAATTCGATACCCCATGTTATCACCCTAATGTTGACACGCACGGGAACATCTGTCTGGATATACTCAAAGAGAAATGGTCGGCCATGTACGATGTTCGAACGGTCCTGCTGTCACTCCAGAGCCTGTTAGGGGGTAGGTTTAGTAGGTCATACTAGTAAACTAAATGTATGAACATTTTGGATGCTTTAACAATTTAACATGTATACTAGTATGGTCATTCAATTTCAACATGTCAACTGGACATCTAGTTGTTACACAATGTTGAACTAGAAAAGCACATTACCAACACGATATACTATGTAGTAATATAAAAATACCGGTACTAATTTCCAATAATTTAAAATTCAAGTTTTCTTCAGATTCCTTATACATGTGTATGCATAATTGCACGTTGATACATTGTGCACTGTGAAAACAAAGTAGTAAGTACTGCAGCTATTGCTTTTCGGCACTGTACAAAACAAGGGGCAATTTTCCAAAACAGTACCTTAAGCATTGTTATGTTTGAAAGTGGTCTTAAGGAAAAGGAAGACCATGGGCATCAATCACGGTGAATAACAGTTCAATTCTTCATTTTCTACATAAACAATTGCACGTTGCATTACCTATTTAATAATATTTTTACTCTTATTATTCTTACTATTATTTTTCAGATCCTAACAACGATAGTCCTCTCAACGTGCAGGCCGCCCAGCTCTGGTCAAACCAAACTGTCTACAAGAAAGTTCTACTAGAGAAATATGCAGAAGTTTCTTCGGACTTGTGATATAATTCATGATATTAGTGAATTACATGTATGTGTGTGTGTGCGAGCGACAACTCATGTGGCTAAAAAGACATATCCACTTCTTCGGTTTGACTGACATTTGTGGCTTCATAACATACTAATGTGCTTAGTTACACTTTAAGCATACTAGTATTGGTGTATATATAGTAACACCTGCCTTGATGGCATGAGAGTCTTGAAGGACCAATATTATTTTTGGCAGGTCATACATTACAATATGAATGAGCCTGTCACAAAGACTACAACATACCAGTCTTGGAAGACCACTCTTTATGAACCAATTGGGTGGTCTTTCAAAGAGTAGATTATTTAAATATGAGATATATAAATATGTATCAATTTAATAAGGTATGTTTGCCGTAGTTTTGTACCATACTTGGTCTACGAGAAATCCTTGACATAAAATTTATATTGTCACTACTAGTACTTTGTATACTGCCAGAGGGAACTAGGGAAGGAAATGTTTTTTCTGTTGTATGTAGTGTTTTTTTTTTGTTGTTTTTTTTTTCACTGTGCAATATAGTGTTTGGCGCCACAAATTCTTAACATGAATGGTCAGTTTCACTGGGCAGTCAATTACCCTTGGTCCCACAACACTTTTAGCCAAGGTCATTTCGTCATATATAGCTACGACCAAATCACGAGGTGTCACGGACGGTTTTTGCACCTTTTCATCTGTTATGTTACTTGTGTATACAGAACATTCTCCTGCTGAGGGGTTTAACTTATTTCCTATTTTCCCAAGCGATGAACGCTAATATCTGTCACAATGTATCATTGTGAAAGTACAACATACCATCGTTCTTACATGGTATGGTACAACCTGGATATAGATAACTTTAGTATTGATTAATAGTCTATTAGATTTCAATTTGAGTTCTTCTTGGGGTGTTTCGCAACTGTAGCCTAAATATCCTTTCTAATTCTGGGGTACTTTTTCTGTCAGAAACAATACGCACTGCCTTTGGTCAATCAGATCTTAATTCGGGAGGGGGGTGGGGTGTATATAATCTTCCTAATTAAGTTTCTGGAAGGTACATTCTCCACTGTTGATTAATTATCAGATCGGCAAAACCTCATCAAACTATCATCGACCCACTACTACCCATCAATGCGAAATATTCAGCGTTTAGTGTACTTGCTATGCTGAATTTCTACTGTACTTGCTCAATCACTCCTTCTCCAGATTGGCGTGTAGGTCCGTGATGAAATACAATAAGCACGAGAACATTTACCAAGAACACAAGCCGTTGTAAAATGATTCATACGTAATATTTAATAATAATTTTCCCAACATCACTAGCATAACATACATATATCTCAACATCAGGTCATTGCAAACAAGAGGTGGCGGACTTCACTGGTCTGGTATGTACATATAAAACTCCTGTAAGTTGTACTTATGGAGATGCCCCATATAAAAGATCCAAACTTAAATAGGGAGCCAGAGTAGCAAGGAACAAGAGGCCCAGGAGTCGTTAATCTCAAAACCTTACCTGCCCCCGAGACGAATATACACCATGATCAAATTTATGCAGTAAAAGTTTGTTCCAAAGTTTGTCTCTTAAAATTACTAGAAATGTAGTAGAGGATGCAATTTGTCTGCATTACAGTAACATTCTGCTTTTGGGATTAAAATATGATTACCTGTAGACTACCAAGTGCAAAGATTTCAGGCAGTTGTTGGCAAACCTACTTCACTGCAGTGTAAAGTTTTATTATAAATTGCAGGGCGGCATCTCAAATTTCTGTCGGAACGGAAAAGATTTTGATGCAGACATATGACATATGCAGACAATATAACATCAGCACCACATAACCTCGATTTATATTGGAATTACTGAGCTATGAAACAGAAAGTTGCAGCTTGGTTTTAGAATCCAGGAATACATGTGTCACATTTGGTGACGGCTCTCCCCTGCAACTTTCATTTCAAACTGTGGCTTAAATATTTGAGTAGATATGACCACAAATATAACGCTTCAATGTGTAGCTTTTATATTAAAACTGCAGAGATCAGCAAAATTGATGTCCCATTGTCAACTGAAAGTCACATTCTTTGGTGACAATGTCCTCTATTCGGAAGCGTTCCGATATGCTCGGGCCAGCAGACCCATCCTGTGTCCACCAAAGTTGCCCCTCTTTGTACTGCACTCGTCAACCGTCTGACTCAGCTGGTCCGCCTATACCACTGGTCTCGGATTTTTGAACCACAAGAATCTTGATATAAATGGTAGCTTGGTTCTGATCGCACACAGCCAATGTCCAAAGATTCGGTTTAGCTTCAGTGATTTAACAGCCAGCCCCACTGCGATTCTGGTGTTTCTTTCTTTAGCTACAAAGCAGTTCTGGTCAATGCAGGTACTCGGAGATGCAGGCAAAGGCACAGGAACCGATCCCAGCTTTGGACATGAGTTTCATACACTCACTCGTCTGGGCTATTGAAAGTGCCAAAGGCGGCTGCTTTGGTAAACCATGGGATTCTGCAAGAAAAAAAATATATTTTAACAATATCAAAGATATTTGCCAAGACGCTATACTAATAACTCCACAGAAAGTGTTCATAGTGAATCTGTCTTGGGTAAGGGCACTAATGTTTTCCCAGCAACAAAAACAATGCCGTCAAATACAGTAAGCCCTGTGGCCTAATACTTCCTTTTGTACAGTGAAACTTGCATGTAATAACCACCCTAGGGACCAACAAAATGTGGTACTTGTACACAGGTGGTCTTTATATGCAGGTTCAATAATGTGGTCTTTATAAGCAGGTGGTCATTATATACATGTAGTCTTTCGAGTAGGTGTGGTTGTATTGTGTGGATGCCCATCAATGACCAAGTCCAGCATTTCAAGATGAATATATCCATACGTTTTAATATCACCTTCACTTCAAGCGGGGACCACTGTACAATCTTTAGCTACTACAGTGAAACCTCTCCATGAGAGACCACCTGTTTGGAAGGACCACATACTCATGGCAAAACGTCCCATATTTCAATGCAAGTGAACCTGTCGCCAAAGATCAACTGTCCATATTTTTATGACCAATGGGGCAGTCTTTCATCACAAGGCTCGAAATTTTAAATTGATAAACCGTAGACTGTCCCAGATTATAATATATACGACCCCGAACGTCAAAAGTTCTGTCCCAAAATGGGAATATTGCACATAAAGTGTGACCTTCAACCATCCCGATTATGTCCCGACAATGGATTTCTATCATCCCGAAGTAATTTCTACAGTCACCGGGCCGGTGTTAATTTCAAGCCCTGCTTTCAAGGCAGGTTCTACTCTAGCTACAAATGTCTTTTTACCTAAAATGGCACTGTTTAAGGCAGCGCAGACTGGCTCTCTCTTGACCGGATCCAGCTGCTGGCCGACAGGACTGTTCCAGGGATCGGAGTAGGCTAGTAAACTGAACGCTCCCTGAAAAGAAAACCCAAGCTATGCGCACTTGCATTCCAACATGGCCAAACAATGGACGCATGGCATGTATAATGAAAATCGCAAGCCCTTTGACACACTTTTTTTCTTTGCAAAGCAGTGACAGCACCATAAAATCTTGTGCATTCAAAATTGTAATCAATGACATGTGAATCTTGAGATCATGAAAGCTGGTGAAAGTGCCGCAAAAAAATACAAATAATTCAATGACATAGACTAGGGTCATTTCACAACGGATTGACAAAGGTAGAAAATTGCAGCCTTGGGCCATGTACAATCATCTGATAAATTGATATATTTGTAACAAATTTTCACATCCTTTATCCCTTACGCCGATAAATATTTTGCTTTAGAGTAAATTTCCAAATGAAGCCACAGTAGACCTACAAGGTCATAGCCTGATAACACTATGCAAGCATGCTATGGGTGTTTGCTGTAGGCAGTTTAATGCAAGGATCAGTTGATAATCTCTTAAACATATTGATATCACAAGAGCCTGATTGTGTGACTCCTGTACTGTGCTCGAGTTAAACTATGGTACTTTGCACCAACAACTTCAGAGGTCGGGGAAATTGTTATAGCTGGACATCAGTTTCCTCAATAAAGGTTGCTTTGTGCAAGATGATCAGGTGGGTAAATTGTATATATTAAGTTTGTTGTAGGCTGGAAGCTTAACTTGGTGGGGTGGGTGAATCAGGCTTATAGTCTGCTTTCAACCACTCATGGTCATATCACCGACTGCAAGTTGGATTCAGTGGGGTATGCAGGTATATGCGTGTGAGTTAACATGGTTAATGTGGACCTATTTTGTTTGGGCCGAACGATCTACGCCAGACAGTTTTTAGGTGCCAAGCCACCGATTCAATTCTGCCACAGGTGAGCAGAAATGAATCACTCACACCATTTATACTGACTCCAAGCCGCCCAGTCGGTTGCCTAACTCATTAATGCCAAGCGCAAACCTCCCAGTTTTTACGTCTTTGGTGTGACGCGGTCGGGGATCCAACCCCGGACTCCCGCACCCCGAGCGGACGCTCTAAGCACTGTGCTACGCAGGGGCGGTCTTTAACATGTGGGTCTACTAGCATGACTAGTATAGAAATCCTATTACTGCTCTTTCCTATCATGTAGCACATGGAGTTTTGGACAATTGTTTAATTGAAAATTGCATTCTAACAGTACAAAGAGTTCCAATATCTGCTTCTATTGGAACTTTCATGGCCCGTAGAGAGACTGACAGGTGCTCAACTAAAACTGGATGTTTAATGGTATTTAATAGGGTGACTGATACTTTAAAGCTACAGGTTGACAAATGAAGGAGAAAGTGAGAAAAGTATGTGAATGGCAAAAACAGTACCAACCCTGAGAGCTTTTTCGTTGGCTTCATTTGGCCCAAATTCCTGCCGTAGTTGTTCCGCCATGTTGTGTAACTCCCGTCCGAACTGTAACATTCTTTCCGTAGCGACCTCACTGCCACCGCAAGGCTGCCGTCGTGGGCAGGGGGCATCCAGTTCTAAGGCATAGAAACCATCGTCAGTCAAAGGATGGAGTTCCTTCAAATATCTGCAATTATCTTTCTTGTTTCAGCTTTTACACATCCCAAGGTTCAAGACACCGAATACTATAAAGTCATTAATGTTTGCAAGCGATTTATCTGGCGAATTCGAAAATCTTTAAATCGCCAAAATAAAAAGATAATTCATGTACCTGGATAATTAACAAGACCTGAGCGAACTGCACATATTAATCCCCGCCAACATGGCTTTGTCTCAAGAAAGCAAACATCAATCCCCATGAACATTAATGAATTTACAGTACAGGTTGCCCGGTCCACCATAAATATTTAAACGTTATCACCTCAGTGGCAACGGCAAAAGCATGAAAAGGTAACAAATGGTTCATGGCTACACACCATGCAACATGAGATGACTGGTATATATTTTTGCATACTAGTACACTGATCATGGTGGGCCCTGTTGCTGTGGCCAACCTCCCCAAAATGCTCCCAAATCACTACCACTACTGCAGTATGGTTGGTGCAGTTCTACTCTCTCACCAAGGGCTACTACTCAAATGTGGCCATAATGTTTTGACAAATAGGGTAGCCATGTTACGGGGGGGGGGGGGGGATAATATCTTACTAATTCCAGTGTACAGTAGTCCCCCTCAAATTGTGGACTCCCCTTCCAACAAAATAATTCTGTCCTCATTCTGGAGAGAGGTGTCCTTTTGGGAAGAGGGAGGATTAAAAGCATTCAGAGTACTTGCTACCAAATAATGCATTCTGTCCTTATTAGAGAGGTGTCCTTTGACAAGAGTGTCCTTTAAGAGAGGGACCACTGTGTATGTTATCGCAGTAGTACTTACCCATGTCGTCTTCTCCGCTACTTGACTCCATTCCTTTCATGGCCACTCGGTGGGACACGCTGCCATTTGCTATAGTCCGCGTTTCACTACTATCGGAAGTGTCCATGTCAATGTCTTGATCGAGGTTTATCCGATTCCCGTGGTTCGCCGTGCCCGTCATGATAACGGTGTGTGGGGTGCTGCCGTTCATGGCTAAATTGGCGGAGTTCATTTCTTCTTCCGAGATCGTGTGTAAGTCTGTCAGACGAGCGGGTACGTTCGCAGCCGTGCTATTCTGATTGCTGGTGCCTTTGCTGGGCGACGGCGTTATGATATGGGCAGGGCTGTTGCTATTGGACGTCCCACTGGTTGGCACGGTGACTGGGGCAGCACGGCTGCTGCCATGGTGGACTGGACTCATGCTGGGACTGGATCGCGTGCTGCTGCTACGCGAGCGCGGACTGCGAAAACCGGTGCTCCCACTGCCGCGCAGAACCTCGCTGTCTGTTCCGTTCACGATCTCGATGAACTGACGGCACTTGAGCATGAACAGCAGGTTGGTGTTGTGCTCGAGCAGGCCTGGATAAAGTCGCTGGGTGGTTTCAATCGCTTCTCCCATCCGACCAGCCAGCACCAGCTTCTGTATACCTGATACAACAGATAGAGTATTTTGACGAGACAACATACAACACAAGATTTGTATATGCTAAAATTTGATAAATTGCCCTACATATTGTCACTCACCATACCTCAGCCACTCCCACCAATAAGGCCTTATTGATGGGAGTGGCCTATGTTGGGTATCAACTGAGGGAGGGACCGCTTAATATATATGCAAAATACGAGTAATCCTTTGTGTGTTTCTTTGTATCTCTTTCAAAGACAAGCATACAGTAGTCCCTCAGTTTTAAGACCACATACTGGGCCAAGGACTATGTGGTCCTATATTGCAAGTGGTCTTAAAATAGAGGTCACCAAATCACGTGGTCTTAGAACGAAGGGCATAAAATACAGGACCAGGGTAAACCGTTTTGTTCGTATGCTCAACAGAGATGAGTGACTATATAGAAAAGCTGTGTAAAGTGTGTGGCATTTTACAACCCCCCCCCCGCTTTTTTGTCATTCCTAAATATCTTACTTTGTCTGTTCTTCATGGAGGCCAACTCCTCCTCAAAGGCCTGCCCCGTGCTTCTGGCAAATGACTCGGCCGTAGCACAGTAGCCATGGTGAACTAGGTAGGTAGACACAATTCTGCAAAGGATACAAGACTAGTATTTAAAACCCTACTTGAATAAACAGCATGTACAAGTACAATGTAATACTGCCACTGGCTTTTTTGGTTTCTATTTATCTGACACAATTTCTAGCTTGATACAACGTATGTTCAGGCTTGGATCTACAAATTATTACACCAGAAATTGTCCGGGAGTGGGGACATTTTTTGTATCTTTGTTATTTCAAATGGCAATATGTACACAACTGACACAAGCCATACATACTAGTACATCACGCAATCCTAAGCGAGAACCGTTAAAATGTAGAAACAAAGTACTAGTACTCGGGACTTTCTGCACACTTAAGCTAATAGGGAAGCAATATTTACTGTTGCAGTGCCCCCTGCCATTCTCCTTTCTTGTCTGCTACTGGAAACCTCTCGATGGTTTGTTTGATCTTCATACGCCATTCCTGAAATATATACACATTTTAGAGCTGCCATATACATGATATAGCAAAATCTCATCTCAAAAACTTGTCTTGCAGCCAAATGTACAGTTTGAAAAAAAACTTGAACCTGGAAAGAAGGACATATCGCAACATGTAATGGCTGTTTTTATGTTGGGAAGTCAAGTATGACCTCACCAGAGCAGTACTACAATCTAAGAGTGGAGAGACACGATTATAAACATGATAAAGGTACAGTAAAACCTAGAGACGGCCATAAATGCATAGAGACCAAGTCTTGAAAGGCCAAATCCTGCTTACACAAGGACTTACATTTCAATACAGTAGTCCTCTAAGAGGGCCACCATATTTGCGAAGAAATTGTGGCCACATTAGCGAGGTGGCCTTTGACGAGAGGGAGAAGTAAATGCAATCATAGCAGCAGCGCCAAAAGTTTGTTGCCATATTAGAGAGGGTGGCCTCTGTTGAGTGTGGGCACTAAGAGAGGGACCCATGTATAGTGAAACCTGTACATAAAGGCCACCCTAGAGACCAACAAAATGTGATCTTATATACACGTGGTCTATATATATGCAGGAACAATAGCATGGAAAGTATACACCTGGAGACCTGTAAAATGTGGTCATTACAACAGGTTTGACTGAAGACGAACTGTCATCAAACTTCTGATATTGAGAGACCAAATTTATGACCAACATGGTGACCTTTTGAGACTGGTTCTACTGCATGGTATTGTTTGTCTCTGCTATCCAACCCATCTCCACCGGGCCCCACCCCTCAAAATATTTCCAGAGCAGTATTAACTGTCTACTGCTGATTTACCCACCTTCATGTAATCCTCAATATCAAATATGAAAGGCGACTGGCCGAAGTTGGCTTCCACGACTTCTCCCGGGGTCTGGAGTCCGACAGTAGGGTACAGGCTAGGCTGGATACAGAAAGAAGAGGCCCACCAAAGTTGAAACCCAGACAATACGTATAGAATACAGCAGCCGTTTTGAAATGGCCCAAAGCACAAAATATGAAGTTATTTATTTACAACAATTTTACCATTTGCATGTAGTATCCCAAGAAAGTACCAAGCAGTGTTTATAACACCGGTACATTTCTATATTGCTTTTTCACTACACAGCTGCAATGCAATATACATGATATAAGGTATACGGACTAGTACCACAAGCGAATAGAAAAACCTAATTGGGTACTTACCGGAAGATCTCGGAAGGCTATTCCTGCAAAATAACATGAATAGAATCAGTACAATGTGGGCTATATCAATGACTTGTTCGGATTCAGCTTGAATTCACATAGAATTTGCAAATATAGTCATCTGGAAAAGTATTTTACCAGGCCTCGGTTTCATAAAACTTTAAAGACGTCTTTACATAGGCTAACAGGCCTACCTAAAGATGTCTTTATGTTTTATGAAACAGACCCAGATGTTTGAGTTACTGAGTTGTAATATACACTTTGGGGTGTGCAATGTACCTCATTAAGCACGTTTGCATACTCATTCATCAATCATCACTTCTATGTAGAGCAGAGGCAATTAATGGCCGAAAGGAGCTCAAGCACTTTTCTGAATAATTATACTAGTACTTGCCTCGGTTAACAATTCAAAGGCTAACAGCTGATGGCACCTTGCCGGGGCAAAGTAAATATATCTCTGGTGGCGAAGTGCACGATGGAAAGAATGCCCAACTGTATTTGTACACTGCTTGAGACATTCCAGAATAATTTCCATATATCATAGAATCACTGCCAAGTCTGTTTTGGTGATATGTAGGGTACTGTAAATTCATTAATGTTTGCGAGGGATTTATTTGGCGAAGATAATTAACAAGACCTGAGCTAAAACGCAAACATAAATCCCCGCAAACATTAATGAATTTACAGTATACATGTAATTGGAAATAAGGATCTTTTATTCTCAGATCCCAAATGTCAGGCCGAATTCTAAATATCTGACAAGTTGACAACCCAAGGTAGCTATGTGGAATTTATGGATGTCCCTGCATGTTGGGTTACTCTAAGCATAAGGTAAGATCCCACTGTACATACACATCCAAGACCTACCTAGATTAACCCCATTCTTTGTGTAGAAGCATGTGTTGTCAATGAGGTTAATGCAGCACCCAATGATATCGCCGGTGGTGAAGGTTGGGCCGTAAGGCTGACCAGTCCCAGATGAGCAAAATGAGTGGCCATCGTCGCCATGGTAACCATAGGATTGTTTGTCCCAGCCTAGAGAAAAAAAGGCCCACATGTGATGCACAATCAACATCGTCAATCTGTAATCGGTAATCATGGTAATAACATACTGTAGATGTATAACAAAATTATGATTTGAGTTTCATTCTGTCAATCACAAATTGCATGGTCAATTGGTCATGTGCCAATTTAAGTTGTGTTTAATTTTTGCATCGAAATTTGTGCCTTGCTGACAATCAAGGTTACCTATACCGTATATGTCCTAATAGAAGTGCAGTGCGCGAGTGCAATGGCTTGCATGTGCGTCTATTAATTTCACCAATAAAGCCTGGCATCCGGTACCTACAATACGCATTTATATTGTAGACAGGAACTGTGTGGACCTTTGTTTATAAGGAAGTGGCGATTTGCACATGTGTGGCAACCAGACCGGAATACTGCCCAATTTTAGTGTTTTCGGATGATTTTTGGATGTGTTATCAGGCATCTCATGTGAATTTGATGTGATGTGTTTTCGCTGCAGGGGCATGTGCATCTATTAGGGCATGCGCAGGGGTGGATGCAGGGGGGCACGTGCCCCCCCTAGACCCTGGCTATACGAAAAAAATTATTGACCCTACTAGTATACCCCTTCAACTATTAAACTTTTATAGCCGGTGGACAGTCGACCAATAATTAGAGCTTTCAAGTTTTAAAAAGTTACCCTGAGTACCCTCTGATATGCATAAAAGAATAATAATCCGCTGTTATAACAGGGCGTCTGGCATGACTAATTAAGCCTATGCAATAACAAAGACGATTTGACATCCTGATTGTCTCGATGGGCCTGTTTTCCGAGGCCTGAATTTGTGTAGAAGGGGGGGGCACACTGTTTTCACACCCTTCAACAAATGCGGTGTTCCCCCACCCTCTCCTGTTGTAACAATGCAGGCGCCAAGATAGTTGGCAAAAGAGCCAAGAAAGATGTCAAATCGTCGGTGTTATATTCTATAGCCTTTCCGTATACGTACTGTTGCAACAGCGGCTTAGAAAACAATAAATGATACCGGGGCCTTGACGACACATACATGCGTGGACAGAGCACTATTTGATGTCTGCTTCCCATTTCTGTGATAGTTTGGAAC
>JAAUYG010194834.1_pt1 | contig 12784 bp, 8 predicted proteins | sample 7278091 | NCBI WGS metagenome assembly JAAUYG01 (sample SAMN14350201, study PRJNA611818) | marine sediment metagenome | isolation source: surface marine sediment (0.6m) | place: French Polynesia: Moorea | collected 2018-08
GCAGCATCCTTTACAACAGTTAATTGTCATTAATATCATTATACAGTGGTCCCTCTCTTAAAGGACACTCTCGCTAAAGGATAACTTTCTGGCAAGGACAGAATTACTAGGCAGCAAGTACATGTATTATGAATGCCTTTAATCATTCCTCTCCCCAAAGGACACCTCTAATTAGGAAAGATTTGGCAGAAGGGGTGTCCCTATTAGAAGGGGGGGGGAGACTACTGTCGTCATTATCAAAATCCTACATACCTAATAGGGAACTCTTTCACAAGCTCTACTCACACCCTTTAGGACCCTCTCTATGGCCTCTTTTGGGAGATATTTATTATACGGGGATGCATTTTGCCACAGGCAACGTATTCCTGTTCGTAAAGAAACCTCTTTTCTGTCAATAACAAGACCGTGCACATCACTATTAGGTGACATTTGAGTTCTTAGTGATTTTCACTAACTGGCTCACCCTGTGTCAAATTGATAGGTAGTCCCATGAAGCCTTACGGTAATTTTCAAGGCAGATTTTAAAACGGGATTTCTACTCTAGATGGCAAAATATAACCCCGGCAGATCAAGGCCGGTCCATTCCATGAGTAAGGATATTTGTGAGATGTGTAAAATGTTGACAGGTTCATATTAAGACTCGCCATTCTAGGGTGCGAAATCACCAACCCGTATGGGTATAACTACCACGAACCTTCCAAACTTCTCAACTCTTTGTGCAGATGTAACATATGCTGCAGCTACTGTCAAGGGCACAGATAGGGCAGAATATTAACTAGCAAGACAAAGTATACAGAACCCTGTTTGTTACTTATAATTTATTTGCCATGGTAACTGAACTGTGAAGGCCGTTTTTTTGGGAAAACACAAAAAGGACACTAACAACGCATAGAAGAGTAACAGCAAGTCGTCATGACAACTGTTGCTATGGAGAGAGACCCATTCTGGTGTATTTTGTTTTGAAACCTTGCATCACCCCCAAGAACCAAACAGAAAGCGTTAAACTGGCTCTACAATTTTTGTGTAGTTGTTCCTCTCTCCGTTACAACAGCTGGTCATGTAACAAACAATATAGAGTTGGACATACAAGGCTACTTCAAGGTCTGGGTCCACCAGCTTAGATCCAGTTGATAATATCACCAAAAGCAGAGCACACTACAAGGAGCAGCTTTCCATCAGATGAATCAATGGCAATTCATCCTGAGAAAGTAGAGGAGTGTCGACATCTTGATATATCATACAAAATTCTCTCATAAATTACACTGGACAGTACATGTACACTGACTGGTGAGACAGAAAAGGAAGCTCCAGTCGCCATGTTCAACTAGAACTGACAGCCTGAGAGGCACCAATCCAAACCAGAGCAAAGACGACGTTATAAACACAACACAAAGCCCTTCGCCGGCTGCTCGTCCAGAAAGATTAGATTTTAACCCAGCATTGTTGTTATAACACACTAGCAGACAAGAGAACTTCCACAGGGGCGGGCTGGCTTCCCAGCTGATGGACTAGAGGTTTGGGAGGGAATTTCCAGAACCATGGCAACAGATTCTCTTGCTGTCTTCATCAACATATCATATGCTCCCTAATGCTTTTGTTTCTCTCGACTGCATGCATTTAATATACCAAACTCGTACAGAATTACACAGATGTCACTTGAAACTGAACAGTTCATAATTGAAAATAAAGTAATAGGATACTCCACATATTTTTACACCCTGGAATTATTCCTCAACATCATAAATAAAACACATATGCTGCTAAAATCTCTACCAGCAGACACTTGGAAAGAGATACAAAGTCCACAATAAAATCAGATTACCATAAGTTGCCTTCCGACTCTTTTATTTTCTCATTGGTAGGACACAACCTGTATTAATAGCTACACACATCGATATACCACTTCTTAGGACACCGATCACAGTAACAAAATCAGGGTTTCTTTATATGGTCAAAGATTTTTTTTTAATTATTAATTCCACAAAGGATACTAGTAACACTTGGTTTAATACCAAACCGTGGTGTTACAAACCGCTAAGTACCAGTATACAAGTATCATACCATTGCAAACTATTTGGTTCAAATGTGACTGCTTAATAAAAGAATGGAGGTGCCCCCAGCTGTTGTTCTTATTGGCCCTTTTCGAACGAATTCTGGTCCTGAGGTAACCGTTCTCTTTCAACAGGTTCTTCTTCCCTTAGAAGATCAAGCATCAATCAGAGCTTGCTTTTAAGAAAAAGATGGGAAGAGATAGAATAAGCAGGGAAGTCAATATGCATCATTCAGCTGGGGAACTCTTTCCTTCTAGCATTTTCAAAGTTGATTTTTGATGACAACGGGAGGGGACAATAAAGGCTCGGACAAAATATTAACCATGGTGACCTGGAATGAACATAATGCCAAGCCCTTGTATAAAGCTATCACCTGGCAAATTGGCTCCACTGAGCCACAGTTCCAATTCTCAAACACCAGGCATTCATTGACAGCCATACAATAAATGCTATTGAAGAACTCCCTTCTATTACCGCACAGCCCACAGAATTATGCCGATATAGCTGTTAAATGTTTCCTTGCAGGCCTCAACTCATGAATGACAACATGGATATTCACCAAAAACAAACACGAAAAAAAAAAAGAAAATGTCACGCTTTCATCATGTTCATACGATTGCCGGGAAATGTTGCGAAATTTCCCAGCAGAACACAACACAATAACAGCCGAAGCTCTCAACCAATCAGACCGGTCTCAAGTGCAACACACAGTAAAATCGGATAAAATAGAAAACAGCGATATGCCAACACCGCTCCGTGGGCAGACAGTTGTCATACACACACACACATACACACAGTGGTCTCATCACAGCTTCTAATACTGACCACAAGGTGTCAGCACGGAACTGTAATCATGGTAATTACCATGGTAACACATCAAACATCAGGTGCCTGTGTGGGAAACCAATCATCCCGTACCACTACAAAGATAAGATGCATTCCCATTCAATGTAATGAATAAAATAGCTAGCTAGGACCTACTACTAGACATCAACTTTACTACTGAGAACAAGGGAGGACAGATTTACAGGGGGCAACACGTCTCCGGAAGATACGCCTACTTACAGAACAATGTAGGTAAATTATAATGGAAATTAACAGGCAGAAGATCACGGACAATGGCGGGATGCCACTCGAAAAGTTTTCAAGCAGAGAAAATTAACCAAGATGACAAAAGGTTTTTGAAATGTCGCTGCATCTTTGAAAAAGCCATTGGTCAAGGTTAACAATGGGTAAAGACTTGCAAATCAGTTCTCTGAGAAAGCATCTGAGATTTCAGTGTAAAGAAGAAAATTTCCCAAAAAGTGAATTTGAAATGACCATTCACACAAAGTTCCGGTTTTTGACTGTACACAACAGCAATTCTGCTCTGACAAGCACTAACAGGTTCAACAGCATCGGCAGATGTCTATGATAAACTCTAGCAAGGAGACGAGGCCAAAGCCAACCCTGTAGTGAACTGCGTAGGTTCCCCCTATCCAATCTGAGTCAACCGTACCTCCATATCGCCAGTAACACCACCAAGCCAGGTCCACCAATATATAAAGCGGGCGGTCCATATTGGACCAGGACAACAGACCCGACCAAAACAATTTGCAGTCAACAGAAGTGTGATTAAATATCTACGAAGGGCACTATGTAACAGAGGGCCTATAGGTACAAATCCTTGTAGGTACATGCACAATGTATAGTGGTATATATATATATATTACTAAAAAAAATATTAATAAAACTGGAAATTGCCCTCCAAGTAACTGTCAGGACATTCCACACGGTAAGGTCACTCAGTCTAAAGATCAGCACGGCTGTGCTTATCCAGTGAAACCAGTTTGACCACCGAATAATCTGGCGGCCCAGTTTCATGACTCTTCCATACGTGTAACAAGCAATCACATTAACACTATTAAACGTACAACAAGCTCGGCGCAGGTCCACGCAGTCCTTCACATGCCCGCCATCACTCCTGATGGATCACTGCACATTACGTTCTATACGCTGCTAATGCAGTCAACCTGCAGCGGTGGCTCTAAACAGAGGCCACAGGACTGGGAGTAATGCTTCTCGACAGGATATCCAATCCTTTGTAGAGGAGTGCGCGGCATCCCGTTGATGGCGGCAGATCCCTGGGCCAGTACATTGACCGCGTTACACACGTCCGTCCTTTATCAGACCATATAAAGTGTTTTGGCTGAAGGTACGACTTCATGTACTGCCCCTGCCTACCACCCCCCAAAACGATCTGCTCCATTTCTCGCCGCACACACTTCGGCTTTTCATAAATCGTCACCACAAAAATTCCGCTTGCTATAAAAACTTATCATGCAGGGTTTTTTTACCTTTACTCCAATTCCATTGACAACGTAAATTTTGGAAACATATGATGCAAAACGATGAATACCATATCAAAAGAGTAATAATAGCTATTGTAGATTGATATCGGAGCCCTTGCCAATATGTGTGCCTTCACAGTGCAGCGAACCATTTCTTTCTTTTTTCATGAGTGCAGAAAGGGTACACCACATAATGCAGTACACATGTAGTCCATTGTATACCAGGCCAGCCTGCTGAGACATGGGCAGATGCTCTAAACTTGTGACGGGAGAGAATCGGCGAGGAAATTGATGCGGTGACAACTGTGGCGATCAGAATCATGCCGAGGCCCCCGCCGCTGCCGCTCCTCCACCAGAGGGCACTGTATCTGTAGATGAGGAGTTGGCACCACCGCCGGAACCTTCACTTCCTATTCCTATAGGACTGTTACTGGTGTCTGTGGCGGGGCGGGCATGCGCCGGAATCAGCTTGTGGTTGAGGGAAGGCTTAATCCCGAGTTCTGAAAGCAGGATACACTGCGCTTTGTGAGCAATAGCAATCTCAATTAACTTCTGGAACAACTCAAATAAAACTGTCATAGATGTCTCTGATCATAGCTGCCATGTTGATATTAAACTGTATGTTTTTATTTTCATACAAAAAGCGCCTGGGCAATGCTTTGGGCTGGCTTTGATGACATGATTTGCAGAAAGTGCTCAAGATTTCATCGCAACACTACATACAAACAGTTAACAAACGCCCTTTACAAAAGCATATTAACACTACCAAAGACCACCCTAGGGCCCAACAAACTGCAGTCTCTCTACAAAAGTGCAATAACATGGAAAGTATAGCCTGGGCTTAATGAGCTAGTGAACTTTATATGCAGGTGGTGATCATTAAAGCACGCTGGACTTAACAGTAAAGGGAAAATATTGACATGGAATTTAACATTCCACTCAACCTACAAATGTTACACAAATCCACCTGAATATATCTAACACAAGTCAAATCGAAATTCAAACTAGCTTTAGCAGGCCTTGGATTTGACAAAATATTTCAGCCAGTATTTCTCCTTGTGAAAATAATCTGCTGAACTACAACAGTGACCATTTTTGAGTCTATAGGTCCCTGTACATACTAACCCTGTGGCGTGAAGTTGAACAGAGGAGGTAAATCACGTCCATTGGGCAAACGTGTGGTTGGGTCTCTTAACTCGTCGAAAAACACATGAGCACAGGCCTCCAGGGGTGCAACCCGTAAGGAAGGTGTGTATTCTAATAACTGACTCACTAGTTCAATAGATTCCTGGGGGGTCCGCGGTCGAAATACCTGACAAGGAAATATATGAAGAGTATAATTTATATGGGTGATAGCCATATCTTAAGTTAAAACATTTTTCATCATCTGACAGTCGGATGTTGACAACTGATATTTTCTACAGAAATTCCTGAGAGAGAAATTCTTTACTTATAATAGGCCCTACTGGCAAAATAAGGTTTCTGAGCAGCAGTTGCATGTATACAAAGACAAACCCAAGGAAATTGAGGGATTTGCCTGTCGTGAGAACTTAGCTGAATAGCAATATTTTAGTATGAGCCAGGTCACCATCAAGGGCATTCCAGAAGGCATATAAGGTACAGCATATGACTAAGTTGTAATATGGCTGTCAAGGTTAAATCGATAATTATAGAAACTACACTTTGCCATTTAGGTGCTTGAGGGACACAGGTCAGGCATATTCCCATTTTTACAGTAAGCTGACATGGTAAGCTCACCTTGGTCCAAGGATGAGCTTTAATTTGAGGAAACTTGAACTCCTGATAGTTGGGGTTCATTTCGCGAATCTGTTCCCGTGTGGGTGTGCCCAACACCTTGATAATTTCCACCAGCTGATCTACACCACTGTCCCCGGGGAATATTGGTTGCCCTAGCAACAGTTCCGCTTGGACACAGCCGGCAGACCACACGTCTGGAACAGGAGTGATATTGTCATGGTATTCTTATCCTTATCGCTGTTATGACATATGTGCTCTGCTGAATACATTAAGTTTATCCTGGACCAATATATAACTCTTCTTTCATGAAATACTGTCAGCCTTAATAAATTCAAAACAACAATCATGTATCCTGGTACAGCCTGCTGTATGTAACCGCACCAAATGGTCACGAAGCAATGCCCATAAACTTTTAAACACAAAACCACTACTTTTATTCTGGGAAAGGTTATTTGAGGTTTGTATTTCACTAGGCAACTAAATCAATTATCCCACTCTTACCTATTTGGGATGTATAGTCAGTGGCCCCAAATATGAGTTCTGGTGCCCGATAGTATCTTGAACAGATGTAAGATACATTGGGCTCCCCTCGCACAAGCTGTTTGGCGCTGAAATGTTATGACCAACAACGATATCATTTCACATTCCATGTGCTCTATCGTTTGATATGCCAAATGTTCTTTCATATATAAGTGTCAAACACAACTGACCATTCTTGAGATAACACAAGTTTAGAAATGATAAAAATAACCTATAACATACCTCATCATGCCATAATCATGGACTGATGACACTAATCCATCACACAACACAAACTGTCAAATTCAGCAAGGCTAAGCTTAACATAACCTTCCAGGACAGTTTATCTATCAGCAAAGACAACCTTAAAGTCTCACCTTCCAAAATCACAAAGTTTAAGGACCCCAGTTTCAGGGTCAACCAACAGGTTCTGTGGCTTGATGTCTCGATGACAGATTCCCATAGAGTGAATATAAGCCAGGCTGCGAAACAACTGGTACATGTAGAGCTGAAACAGACACTAAGAAACTGAAGCAGGCTTGAAAGACAATGAACACATGCATGATAAAATTGCCTCTATCGTATAAGTGGAAAAGCAAAACTGTCATTGCCTTCTGCATTAGATAATGTAGGACACTAGCATATCACAATGTATACTGTTTAATGGCAATTTCTCTCCCAATGCAACATATAAGGTACGAGCACAGAACGTCAAGTTTTCCATGGCTTTGGACGGGGTTGTGTGAGCACTGTGATAGGGGATACAGGAGTGAAAACCATGGCAACAGTAAGCAGTCAGAGGTGATTTACCTGTTTACTACCATTTGAATCTCAAGCTTAGCAAATGCTGCAACTAATGGGTACACCTGGATAAAATCTTTGAAACACCCTATTCTGTATAAGCTTCTGAGGTAATGAAATATTTCTGTAGCGTGTTACTATGATATGATATGACTTCCAAAATGGATCCCGCTGTACTAGAATCAGACTCACCTTTATATACAGCACGGGGATAGTCTGTTTGTTCTTGCTGTAGTGGCGCGCGACTCTGTACACAGTCTCAGGCACATACTCCAACACCAAGTTCAAGTAAACCTCATCCTTCTGAGGAAAAGAACAACCAAAACTGGCATGAGGCATCACAACGCATAAACCACGACTACTGTTTATCATTATGTCTACCTGGTATGATTGGTGTAGTGTGTGTCTGTTGTCTAGAAGTAATGATATTGCACAATGTACATTACTGTTAGTCACTTTGAACAATCCAAATACTCAATTATGAAATCAGAACCAGAGGTTAGAGGTCAGCTGGGAAAGTTACCTACGCATTACAGAAATCCTGTAGTTGTACGCTTCAACTAATGTACTGAACTTAGCATGTTGTTATGTTAGTATCCCGAGTAATACTCTGAGTAGAAAATATTTAACAGTTTGAGTTTTGGACAAAAGTTTGGGCACAGTACTCCAAAAATATAATTACCATTCAAACAGTTAAATATTGAATACAGAAAAACCTCGATTTATCAAGAAACTCTGAGAAAGTCCCAAGCATGATAAAGACATGTAAAGAATTGCCCTACATGTTCTATCGATACCATGTACAAATAATATTTAAAACATCAATAACAAAAATAAAAATTTCAAACGAATGAACAAAACCGCATTCAGCATGTCCAGGTTAATTTCGAAAAACCTCTACAATGACTACAAATAAAAGAGAATTTGCAGTCTGGCTGATTAGAGCGAATCCACGAAGGACAGATTCATTAGCAGACTGTCAAGCTCTGTAACAATCATGCGCATAAATTTTCAATTCCATCCTCTTGAATCCAAAACCCAATAACACTAAGAGTCAAGAGAAACGGCACAGAAAATAGTCATACAAGGCTATACATGTACCTGAACAAAAAACACACATCTCCAAAGCAAAACAGCTACAAAAACCTTTGACCAAGCAAATTCTAAATCTGACTAATTGTGAAAAAGGATGGAAAAACAATATAGGGGCTAGGAAAAGGTGTTCCCAAAAGTAGAGAAGGTCCAATCTCTCTACATTGAACTAACCTTTGAACCTACCTTGTCCCCCGACGAGTAGAAAAAATACTTCAATTTTACTATACTCTGATGTTCCAGTTTCCGCATGATTTGCAATTCCCTGTTCTGTGTGTGGAGAAAATTGTCAGTCAGTTAGTGACATCATACATGTATATAGCTGCTACACCTGACCTAGCCACATATACAACAGCATCAGTCTAGTTGTTAAGCTCTCTAGATGTGTTCTTATAACTGTCAATCACATTTCAGACTTTGAAAATCTTCTTCGTACATCATAGCGTCTCATTACCCCGTATCCACATTAAAGACTTAAGTACAATGTACAGTACTTACCGCACTAAGCAGTTGTTGGTTGAAGATGTTGCGCATAACTCCAATACATGATTCTATTTATAAAGTTCTCAGTATTTTACTTTTTTATATTTCTGTAAACCCAGTATTTTACATTTTATAAACATTCTGATTTCAACATGTTCACACTGACTAAATTTATCCTACACCAGATACCCTTTCAGCAAGCTACACTGTTAACAGCAGAACCAAATCGCTCTTTCTCATGTTTCTTGACAATACCAATATCGAATATAGCTAACATAGATACAAAATACTAAATAGTAAATACATACCAGTCCTGGCAGTACCAGGGTAAATGTTCTAAGTGATGTACTACTAGTACAAGGTAAATGATGCACCATACCTTACTTTTCTAGAACTGAAAACTGATTGATCATGCTGATTACTGCTTGTCAACAAAGCTATTTAAGTGTACTTAAGATCCGACAGGTGTCCCACACACATGACATAACTGTTTAGTTGTTATTGACCATTATATAACAACTCAACATTTCTACCCCTTGATTCTGGCAGCAACTTTTACTTCCTTACGTTCATAAACAGTAGTAGTAGTAGTAGTCATAAACAGGTACTAGTAGTAGTCATGTAGTCATATATGGTACATGTACTACATGAAACATTTGAAAACAGAAACTTTGCTTAAAACATAAACATGATAAAATGTGAAAATGATCTTATTGAGCACAATCACCAACCTTGAATCTCTTATCCTGAAGAACCTTTTTGATGGCGACTAGTTCTCCAGTTTCTACGAGTTTAGACTGGTAAACGACCCCAAATGAGCCATTGCCAATGACTTTGGTGTCTGTGTAGGCTACCTCCTGCGGCCGGTCAGAGCCCTGACCAGGTGTAGCCACCACGGTCGTCACCTTGCCGTCTTTGCCTGAAATAAAATTCCCTTTATTACATGTATACTGGTATTGAACACAAAGCAATTGACGAGCATGGTCGGGTACATTTTGAAAGCAGCCTCTGAGCATCACGCCATGGCCACACGACGCAACATCCTCATATTTTCATTATCATTTTAAACATGTTAAACACGGTCACATTTTTTATGACAAATGGAATATGTTAAAAAGTACCAAAATACATAAAGGTTTGTAACTATTGATTGCTGTTAAAACATGTAAAATGTACAATTTTACTGAAAAGTTTCCAGGTAAATACTAGAGGGAAGTGTAATAGTAAGCGATGATACATGGACACTGACCACACAGTATTATCTTTCTTACATAGAGGTAAAAAACATTAATGCAAACAGGTAACTGGTACTAGTAATATATCTGTTCACCACAGCACAATATTGCTAAGGTAATAGGTTGATACTATTCTTTTCCCCAGCTTAAAGCAGCCTTTTAGTATTACCCTATTATACATAATCAATGTACCCTTTTCTGAAAGCCTTATACCCATTCCGATACAGTATTGATTATCATTGCAGCAGTGAAATGAGAGGCTTCGCTTTCATGTCTGTGTTCAATAGTATTGAACGACGACCTACTAAAAAGGGCATGATCTGCACTACTTAACAGGGCAAGGACCTGAAGTTTAGAACAGCAGAAAATAAATTAGGGCAAGCTGAACCACAAAGGATAGGCCAATCCAGGGAACACTTTATTGTTTTACTAAAATGACCTATACCTAATGGTAGCAGGTGTGCTAAGTCATGATGGGAACAAATATATACGGAGAGTGTACGGAAATACCTAAGAAATTTACATATGACATGTAGCAAATGTATATAGTACACATATACATGATATAGTAGCTAATAACAATTTCAATTTTGTTGATATCAAAATAAACTGAGCATCTGAGCCTGTTTTCAGTACACCACATGGTACATGGCATGAATATATCATGTACTACATTTAAGTTGATTTAACCTATTTGTTTTATTGGTCGCAGATTTTTGTCACATTAACTTCAAGTCCAGTTTGCGGATCTTCAATTCTTGACACTGCTGCTTTCAATTGCAAGTTGCCCCGGACACCTGAGTCTAACTAAGTGGGGAATTTGCTTGATGTCACCAGGTCACACTTAAACCTAGGGTGATTAACTGATTATTTGAGGCAGGAACACCATCTTGACAAATGACAAGCTAATAATAATGGAACGATTTGTGATAGTTTGTTTGCAGGAAATTTATGAATACATATAACAGTTAATAACAAATCTCTTTTTAAATAATTAGGTACAAAATCAAATGAGCTGTCATACACACACAAGAAAACATTTTATGGGTCATTGTATATGGAAGGAAATGTAGTAAAGTGAAGTATATCCACGATATCGGAATAGTTATGCTTTGACTTGTGACAAATGCCACTGAACAAACACAACCTTGCATGTTGAAAGCATCAATAGTTGAGGACTTCAACCATCACGTATCAGCTGCCCATTGCAAGGCAATCTTAATCATTTAACTTCACATCAGACAGGAATGTTGTAGATGCAGTAATAGCAGTACACTAGTCTGCTATGTGAAGATACAGGACAAAACGAAAGGTAATGTACTCTGAAGAGAATGATAAAGGTACCCACAGACACCTTCCACAAAGTCAATGAGGGGCCATAAGAGTCAATGACAGATAATCACTTCATACAATACTCATTTCACAAAAAGCAAATCCTTGATTGAAGTTGAAGTCTGTTATCTGGTTATAAGACACCTACTTATGGTTTTCATGCTTCCTAAAGGTCCTGATTGTCCTTGTTTTCCTCCGTCTGCTACAGATGTTGTTCTAGCTCTACCGCTCATCGTATACTTCACAAATGTTGTAGTTTATCCTCCCCTCTGCCCCCATAAATTAGTAGATACATTAGGGCAGATATTATGAACACCAATACCAAAATGGGTGACCAGTCGAATTTGATCAAAAGGCCACCGTAATTCACAGTCTGCTGTTAAGTTCACACGGCTTCTACTGTCATAGCTTATATTATCGAGAACACAAAGTATCGAGCATTTGCCCTCTGATGAGAAAAGGTCAATCGGATGCTCCTGTAACGCAGGTGGAAGCATTGAAATCTATTATCTTTCGATCCTAGTTTCCAATGTCGTTACCAATGGCTGTTCTTGTGGTACAATGACGAAGAAGCCCCATTCGATATTGCTCGGCAAACCTCGTGACCAATCAGGTTTCAGATTGCTACATTCGGCTATCTCCGAGATTCGGGTTCATTTCCGCCAGGCGTGAATACCCGAAATTTGATGACGAAGTCCTCATATGACGTCAGAGGCAGGAGTGGGAAGACATCAAGTACTGGTCGGTGGTGGCTCCTTGAGGGACTGAGAACAGAAATATTTACGCTCATCTAACGCTACTTTGGGAACTTTCAAGGGTATGCAGTGTAATTAAACTTAATGAAGAAAATATTTTAATGCACAACAAGGAAACAGAATATTTCTTTGAGTGGTAACTTCAACCGATTTGTGGATTGACCCACATTTCTTGTTCGGAAATGCCTTTAAAATTAAGAAAACAGAATTTGCATTGTAAATAAACGTATTCTCGTTCGAAAGAAGATAAAAATATCTCTGGGCTGCGTTTCAGACGATTATCGTTGGACACTCCTAGCTACACCTATGATAAGAAGGGGCAATATCTTCCAACCGCCCCCGGAGGGGGATATTCCCAGAGCCCTAATTTAAAACCTAGCAAATACATATTACAATTTATAAAATTCTTGCCTTTTCCGTTAAGGCAC
>JAAUYG010014556.1_pt1 | contig 12783 bp, 19 predicted proteins | sample 7278091 | NCBI WGS metagenome assembly JAAUYG01 (sample SAMN14350201, study PRJNA611818) | marine sediment metagenome | isolation source: surface marine sediment (0.6m) | place: French Polynesia: Moorea | collected 2018-08
GAATCATGAGAGATTGTGATAGAAAATATTGTTTTTTTCAAGCAAAACTATCACTTTTTTCAGGCAAACCTTGGTTTAGCCCATAGCTCTCATATTTTTCTTGCATCTACTTGAAAAGAATTTCATTTCAGGTCTGTCTGATTTTGTTTTTTGCATTTTCTCACCTTTTTTTGGATTTTCAACCACTGGCTTCAGCAGAAAAAATGGTGGACAGCTTTGATTTGTTGAAATTCCTTTATAGTTGACTTAAAGCTTGTAAGAGGGCAGCACTAGTATTTTCTGGAGTGGAAAAAATCTGAAAAATTCCTGCCAAAACAAAAAATCTGACAGCAAGCAGGCTGGCCCACTTTCTGGTGTTAAGCTATAATAATTTGTGAGGCCCAGACTGTCTTCTCATGGGAGATTGGGATACCCAACTGCTTACACACCTCAATGATGGTTTGGACTGATGCATTGCAATTTGTATGTTTCTTTGCTCCAGTGATAAAGTCATCTAAGTAATGTTTGACTTCTGCAGTTGGGGTTACTCAATTGTTTACAATGAATTCCACTGCTGTGGGGACTTTTTTGAAGATTTGGCATGAGGATGCCATACCAAAAGGAAGGCACTTGTCCACATAGTAACTTTCTTTGTTCTTCATCCCCAACAAATGATACTCTGAGGGATGAAGAGGGACCAGTCTGAATGTGGACTTTATATCAGTTTTACCTAAATAGCAGTCAGGTCCCAGGGGGATGCATATTTCCACAGCTTCATCAAATTTGATATACTGCACTTTCATGAATTTGTCTGGTATGTATGAGTTCACTGTACTTTTGCACAAGTCAGTGATCAAATGGTATGAACTCTCCTCATCAGGGAAGAGTTTGGGCAAGTCCCAGCCATTATCTGTGGTTTTGGGAACCAGCCCTAGGGGATTTACTATCAGATTGGTATAAAGTTTGCTGGCAAAAGGGCCAATGAAGCATTTAGCTTGGACTTCTTTGTCAATTTTCTTTTGGACTATGTCTACCCTGTTTACAGCAGACAGGTGATTTTTTGTAGTACAATGGAACTCTGGGTCCATTGTACCCTGTGTAGAAACCCTCTGAGAAACCTGAAACCAGTTCCCTTGTGAGGTCAGTATAATATCCTGCCTCTATGAGATGATGACCTAGCTTGTCATTGTCCACTGTGGTGGTCACATCCAGCAGGTTGTGGTACCTTGCAAAGAATCACAAAACTTTTACTTTTCTTTGTCTCCCTTGTCAGATTTTGTCTTTCTTGTCTCCCTTGCCAGTCTGGTGGCACTTATTGACCAGGTGACCAAATTTCTAACATTTACTGCAATGATGGGCATACTTGCAATTCTTGCCCCAGATGCAGGTACCCTTTTTGTATTTGTTGCAAGTGAGATTCATGCTTTGGGGGTTGTGGCCCCCATGAGCTGGTTTCAGTTGTTTCAGGGTGAGTGCAGAGTAACCATTGAAACACTCCAAGCAGAGCTCTGCATTTTTCACCCCCCACAACATGGTGGGGTACTCAGTGATATACTGGCAGAATTGGTAGTTGTACACCAGTACTGCATCCCATTTGAAGCAGTGACTTGCATCCTGGATGGTCTTCTCATACTTGAGAAGATCCAGGACTGTGTCAGGATGTGCAGTAACATATACAGCCATGAACATGCAAAATGCATTCTGCCACTCTGCCCAATTGGTGCACTCCTTGGCATGATTTGATGGCTGGAGTTCCACAGCATTTATGTCAGCATTGTGGACAATAGTCATGCAGTCTCTGTCCCTAGACCTACAGGGATCCAGGAGTAGCCAGTGCAATTTGATGAACTGACCTCAAGTAATTCAATCTCTCATGGACTGAGGGAGGTGTGTATACAGAGCACAGGGATTCTGTTTCAATAACTCAAAATCAAACTCATTACCCATTGGGTGCTCCTCTGGCAATTGTGCATGGTTGGTTGACATCCATCCCTGGCCTAGGGTCACCATTCTGGGTACTCATACCTGCAGAAAAGAGCTCTGCTTTGAGTTTCTGGATTAGATCAGTGATCTCTTGCAATCTTTGTCTATTGGCTTCAACTTGCTCTTTCCTCCTGTCACCCAGAGGGCTGGTAGTTGCTACCTTGTTCAATAGATCTTGTGCATCATTCAAATTGATATTGGTCCATGAAGTGGTATGCTGCAGCAGTGTTTCAACTGTTTGCTCACCTTGTGAATTCCAGTTGGCTGGTATCAGTGACACCCACTTTGTGTTTTCCACATCTAGCATCTGCATGTCATCTCCCACTCTTCAGAAAGTGGTACCTGATGAATTGACCCACACATTGCTTTTGTGTTTCTTTTTCCTTTTAGGTTCACTCTCAGAACTTGATGAGGATTCAGGGCTTGAGGAGCTCTCCACCAAACTGTCCAATAATGACTCAGTTTGCAACCCCTTAGGTGAGCTAGATCCTGACCAGGAACTGGAATCAGATCATGATGATTTGCTTGAGCTAGAATCATCCTCAGAACACTGGCAACCTGCCTGTCAGCAGACACATGTGATTCTACACTGATGCTCCACCTGACCTCTCTACTATTGCTAGATTGGCCTGAAGTGGAAGGTTGTTCTTGTAAATTTCCTTCCATTGACCTTTTCAAACTTTTCAAACCTTTGTGCTTCAGCTGCTTGATCAGGTGTTGGCTGCAAGCATTTTGGAATTCTGATGATCCTTTCAGGGTGCTGAGCCTCTGGTAAAGGAGGGATGACTGACAGACCAGTAGTTGTCATGTTGTCATCCAAATCTCAACTCAGTGTCTTCTTTGAATTTTGAGTTGCAATTTTGTTTGGTGCATTTTTAAATGCTGCCTTCATTTCAACCATTTTACCATGCTTTGGAGTCATTGGGGGATCACCTAATTTGTTCCCCTTTGACCCTTGCAACTTCATTTTACTCATTTTACACACTGCATTGGGGTAAAATCCCCACAAACTTCAAAAATTAGCAAAATTCTCAAGTGAAATTGCCTTTGTCTTGTTGTCTAGAAACTCTGAGCCAAGGTTTGATGTCATAAGGTCATTCAGTTCATGACCTCACAGACTGGAAGTGACATCACTGTTTCCATGACCTTTAAACTGGATTGTTTCACAATCCCTGTTTTTTTTATGAAATTTCTTCATAGATATTTCCCTTTGTAGTGACAGATGTTAAAACAAATCTTTGCAAAAGTTTGATGTGAAACTAGTACAAAATCTGAAGAAAAGCTTGAAACAACTCAAACTGAAAACTCTGTCAGGAAGTGGTTATAACTCAAAACTCAAACTGAGGTTATTTCCCTCCACTCTGGTGGTATCCACAGAACCATGCAGATATCCTATAGTACCCTGCATATTCTGCTATCACCTCAGAAGGAACAAAATTTTGACACAAAAAATCATTTTGGGAACCCTAATTGCTTGGACATTCTCTCATGGTGCCTTTCTATTGTTTGTCAAGGCTGTTCATTGCTTTGGTATGAAACTTCTTTGTTTGACTTGGGGCAATGAGTGCATGTCAGTGTCATTTGGATTATTTTGATCATGTCTCATGATCTTTTTGACAGTCAAGCAACAATTTTGTATGATTTGGATTCGTACAACACTATGAATGAACAAAATGTGTCTGGAAATGCTGGAAAAAGTTGTTGAATTATTGAGTATGTGGACAGATCAAATGATAAGGATAATTCAAGATACATTCTAGATTTGATGCCAGGTGAATTGCAACCATTAGAAGTGGATCCAATTATGAGTGAAGATCCTTTGAAGACATCAATTTTGATCTGCTCTCTGACATTCTGTCTCAACAAGATCATGAAGTAGAAACATCACGTTTTAAACCACCTGTGTCTGAGGATAAATTGAACAGTGCATGCTTCAAAAGGTAAAATGTTTCTTTTGGGCTGTCCAGTGTCTTTTGTGGTTAGGTCAATTTTCGATTTGGCTGACCACTAGGGCCATCACCCATTATTTAGATGAAAAAGAAATTATAACTGACTGACACAGAGAACTTTACTGACTCCAACATGAACACAAGTTATAACAGACTGACAAATACAAATGTACAATCCACTGTAGCATTATAATATAACTGACTGTTAACATGCAATCTATCACAGAAAACAGCAAACCACAAACAACAATGTTATATGTGACCCAAAAATACAAGGAAAATGAAATGATCTACATGGGTATGCAAACCAGCAAATAGTTTGAAGAAAACATTACAGCAGACTATCCCATCAAGGGAAAAAACTATCACAAAAAAACATGAGGAGAACAAGTGAAATTTTACCAGGACACTTTATAATAATGTTACTTATGGTGTATTATATCAGGAGAAGATCCAGCCATCAGCAAGACTATGATATAAATGACTGACATCTCTACCAAAAGTAGACAAAAAGGTGAAATGATCAACACAAAAGCACACTCCAGTTAACAACCAGCAGCAGCTTTGAGAAAAAAATATCTCAACAGGACAATACACCAACAGAAAACCTTTTGCAATAACCTATTTGCAATCAAGACAAGAACAGCAAACAAGGGAACACACATGTCAAAAATGAAAATAAATCAATTCTAATACTGATACATATGTCTTTTTTTCAAGAAAATGCTCATGTCATTTATCTAACAAAACAGGACAGAGAGAGTTATACTACCTCTCATGTCACCTGGGACTGATCTTTGTATACTGGAGGAGATGGCAAAGCAGTGCTCCTCTGTCAACAAACTCATCCATGCCTTGAGCATTGTGCAGGCGAAGTAAAGACTTTTGAGCAAGAGGTACAGTGATAGCCCTCCCCATGTTGACCAATTTCATGGGTCATCAAAGACAGTGAGGAAGCAAACTTTCTATCACAGAACTGGCACTTCCTCCAGGAGTGATCCAAATGTAACAGTGTGTGAGCCTGAAGTGCCTCCCTTGTACTGACTGACTGACCACATACTTCACACTGAAGCTTCTTTGCCAGATGTGTATGTACATGAAGTTTGAGTTTGAAGCATAAGACAGCAGTGAAATCACAACATTGACACCCAAATCTTTTTGGCAAATGACATGTGCCCTCATGCATATGAAGGCCATGCTTGGCCATAAATGCCAAGTCACACTGTGAGCACTGAAAAGTGTGCACATCACTATGAGTACCATGCATATGAATGTCCAGCTTGCACCTAGACACAAACAGTTCACCACAGACTGGGCACTTTTTACACAGTTTCTGCTTCTTGACTTGGCTCTACAATGGCTCAATGATCACTTCCTCCAAGTCACTGTCCTCAGGTGAACTTTCATTGGCCTGGCATATCCTCTTGGCTTCACTTTGAGATAGTCGAGGTCTCTCTGTTGTGTGTGGGTGACCAACACTGCCAGAAGGCAGCACCACTGCTTCTGGAAAATCCAATTCAGTATGCACAGTCTCCGTGGAAGTGTCAACTGAGTTGTCCTCATCCTGTACCCAATCACACAGAAGCACACCATTGTCTGTGATCATAAGCACACAGTCCCCATAGTCAAAGTTGTCACTGCACAAACTCCAAATTGTGTCATGCAATACGACTGCCAAATGGAGATCCAATGCCATGGAAACTGCCCAGAGCTCCAGTCCATCTGCAAATGTGTCTCTCATCAACAGCTCATTTTGAAAGAGCCAATCCATTCATTGTTGTTTCCACCACTTTACTGCCACAGGGTGAAATTTAAGATGTGCTTCAATCCATGCTGCAATTCGTTCATGATACTGTGGAACCTCCAGTGCCATAAGGTCAGCCAGAATCAGCTTCAGCAGCCTCTCAGTGTCACCTTGATGTACACACAGACCTGTCTCCTCACACCTGTCAGCCACCACATCAACTGCAGCTAACACCAGTGGTTCCATTCACCACCCTCCTGGTAGAACAGGACACAATGTGCTAATATCCCTGTGATCAGACTTTATCACAAGTATTTCTCTAAGACCCTCTGTGGTCAATGCCAGCATTATGTCCTGGTTGAGGGGGAGGCCATCATTTCTGGTTGTCCACAGTCCATCTAAATTAGCAATAGTGAGGTGGGTGTTGAACAACACTGCACATGCAACCACAAAGAAGCCATCTGCCTCTGAATTCTTCTTGACACCCTTGAGGTGCAGGTGAAACTGTCCATGGGGCATGTCTTCTGTCTCCACCAATGACAAACTTCCCTGAGACAGTCAGGGGGATTCTTGAGAATCTCTGCCCTTGGAGATTCTGAACATCTTGATGAAAAAGTGTTGCCAACAATCAAAAAACTGGTCTTGGAGGACCCAAGTAGCAGTCATGCAGTGCCTTGCAGAACCACCCCACCATGTGTGGGCAACTGGTTCTCAGGCACCATCAGCAAAGGGTACAGGTTCCAACTTAAAAAAGAAAAAAAATACACCAAACCTTACACCAGTGCACCATAATCCAAAGAAGAAAATTGTGGAAAAACAAACTCAAAATGTTTAAATTCCTCTTTACCAAGCTGGTGCAGAGAGCCATGAAAACCAGAGGTGGTCATCAAAAAGGCTTTATACTTTGCAAAATTTGCAACCCAAATGAATGGGTTTATTAGCCATGACTCAGTACCAATTATCCATTATGCCAATCCACAGACACAACTTGCCCAATCCATTTATGAAAAATTAACACCTCCAGACAGTCAAGCAAACAATGACTTAGAGAAGCCTCATCTCCACACCAGACACACCATTTTAATGAGGGATAATTCTGCACACTAGCCACAATCTTTGGGGTGACTAGACATCTAAAAAGTATCTTATACTAACAGTCCCTTAACTTAGAGAGTTTACATTTCCTAATCATCAGACAAAATGTCTTAGCAAGGCACTCAGATGTCAAGGGGGGTATCAGAATCAATATTTCCCATTTGTGCAAGGTTATAGACAACTGCCCTGCCAGAACTTTCCTTGCCTCTGCATCAAAGTTCTTGACAAAACCTTTGACACTGCAAAGGCCAAAATCATGTCAAAAGATACATTGTAATGCAGCACAAACCATGAAAGTGCCACCCTTTTGTGACCAGAGATTTGCTTGCACCAATTTCCAATCCACAGACCCCTCCAACAGGGGAAGATCAGAAACTTGAACATAACCCACCATAACAAAAGCTTTATTTATCCTCAGATTGCAATGAACAGACCATAAATTTCTGGGTATTTCACTTCCTGACAGACCAATAATTTTGTCATTCAACAAAACAAATGATGTCAAAACCTGTTTGTAGAAAGGATCCAAACAGGCCTTACTTAAGTCTAGAAGAGTTCTCATGCCTGGTATCACAGCTCCAGGGACAACTTGTGTCAACTGACTCCAAGCATGAAATGTCCAAGATTCCTCTTGTGAGTTTGCAATCTGCAACATCCATTTTGCCATAAGGCAATGTATGAATTGCTTCACATGGGGCATTTTCAATCCTCCACTCTCATACGGGTGACAAAAAACAGAAAGAGAAACTTTGGCTCTACCTCTCCATATGAAATCATTCAGAAAGGTCTGTAAAAAATCCAACCTTTTTGGGCTTATATATACTGAGTTCAAAAGATGCATGAAACAAGACAGCAAAAAGTATTTTTGCAACCAGAATTCTCACAGGCAAGGTCATCACCCTAGCCTGCCATCTCTTTGCCTTGAGTTTCATCTTGCAAAGAGGTCCTTCAAAGTTGAGATTCTCCACCTGCTCTCCACAGCCAACATAGGCACCCAAATACTTCACCAGAGTTGATGTTACCAGCACTCCAGCAACCTGAGTATCAGACATAGCACTCAGATCATAACACACACATTTATCAAGATTAAGGCTTAAGTCAGTATATTCTCCACACTTTTGGATATCAGAAATCATTCAAGGAAGTGAAGCCAAAGATTCTGCAACCAGGGCCATATCATCTGCATACATATGGTGAGGACAGGTCCCCACCATAGACTAAATTAACAAAATGCCCTCTAAGGTGTAAATAATAGACCAATACTTGACCAACAAGGTTGATCAGCAGATAGGAAAAAGGACAGCCTTGTCTGACCCCTCTTTTCAAATGAATGTCACCAGAAAGCCAACTATTATTTTTAACATTTGAAACTGCTCCACAATAGAGCAATTGAAACCATTGGATAAAACCAATAGGAAATTTCATCCAGTGTAAGAGACATGTCAGAAAGGTGTGGTCAATGCTATCAAAAGCCTTCCTAAAATCCAGAAAAAATACTACATGACCATTATGTTTTTCAGAAATCTCTGTTATAATATCCTATACTTTGAGAATATTTGTTCCCAGAAATTTCCCTTTGAGATAGGCTGTCTGGGATTCATGAATCAGAAACTCAGTGCAGAGCTTTAGCCTAGCCACTAATACATATGCTAAGAACTTGTAGTCCATATTGGTCAAAGAGATTGGTCTGTAATTAGCAACAAAAGTCTTAAGTCCTTTCTTGAACAGCAAGGTAATAATCGTGCACCTTATGGATGAGGGTAAGAGCATCCTTTTATTGGCTGCATTGAAACACTTACAAAGTAGACCAGTTTAAATTGGAGTGAATCTCTTATAGAATTCTGGAACAAGTCCATCAGGACCAGGAGCCTTACTAACTCTAATTTTCTCCAAGGCCTCTTGCACCTCAACTTCACTGACAGGAGCACCCAGCTGATCCATCAGTTCTTCAGGTACCTCTCCAAGTGGTAAGCCTTCCAAAAATTCATCAATAGCTTCAACAGAAGAACTAGAAGTACCTGAATACAACTCCACATAAAACTGTTGAAGCTCTTCTAGGATTTCTTCATCTGTAGTAATTGTCTGACCATCAACCACAAGTTCTTGAATAGGCTCCAATTTTACCTTAGAGTCCTCAAGATGCAAATATTCTGGGCACATTGTACCCTCCAGACTTAGCCACTTCTCATGGAAAGATTTGGTATTTAATTCCCATTTTGTGCTTTCAGCTTGCTCTATTTTCCTTTGGAGATCTAACCTCTCAGTCTCTAAGGCTGCTGAGAAGTTATGGTAAAATGGTAAAGTCTCTTGTTCACTTTATGAAGTGATTGTCTTAAAGCTTTCAATATCATGTTGTTTACAATGAAAAGCCATAGCATTTGAGAGACTTGCCTGACAAGCCAATTTTGTTTGCTCCCACACTAAACAAGGATCACCTTCTTTCTGATACATGTCATGAATGATGTTGCGAATTTCAGCATCACAGTCAGCTATAACATCAACTGCACACTGCCAGACACCAGGACCCTTTTCTTTCTTTGGAAGCACAAAGGCATGAACCACTTGATGGTCAGAAAAGCTCATATAGTGAGCAGTTTGATTATAGCTGACTGCCATAACATTTGGCAGGAAAATATAATCAATTCTACTTTTGCAATTGGATAAAGAGGGATGTTGATACATAAATTAAAATTTCCCTCATGGCTCCTCACACATAGCAAATTCTAATAAATGATGAAACTTAGGCATAGATGAATTGACCAGCCCACTAATCCAATCTAAATTGTCAAGAGCTGCATTGAAATCACCCATCAAAATAGTTTTACCAGGGTCAACATAAGCTTTGACATTTGCCAAAAAGTCATTCCTTTGGTAGAGAACATTAGGGACATATACTACAATCAGTTTATAAGGATTGCACTTGATCTTAATGTCAGCTACCAATAGCCTACTATCAACATGCTCAACCTTCTCAACTTTGAGATCAGGATTCATTTTCTTAATTGCCAATGCCACACCTGCTGAGTTAGACAAGCTAGGGGCAAAATACCAATAGTATCCAGATGCCCCCCACCTTAAAGGAATAATGTTGATCTCCAATTAGATGTGTCTCCTGAAGAGCTATTATATCTGCACCAAACCTCAAAATTCCATGAAACATCAATGGCCATTTTGCCTGATCACAAAGACCATTACAATTAAGAGTCAAGAAGGAAAGGACCATCCAAAAAATTCTCATTTTGCAAACCCAAACTTCTTTGCTGCTTTAATCAGTGGACTTATGTCTTTCCTTTTCTGAGAGTCCTCTTCCTTTGTTTGTTCCACTAGGGCAAGACATCTTTGCTCCAATAGCTCACTATGTACCTGTTTCAAAATTTTTCCCATCAGGTTCTGTCCAGGCCAGAAATCAGGAGTGCAATCAATTGTGTTAGCCATGTCCATCCCAGTTCCCCACTTCTTGTCAAGAGTGGCTTCTGCAAGTTCTGATTTGCTGTTCAAAAGACAATCTCTTGCATGCTCACAAGCATCAAATTTCCTCCTACAAACCTGCAGCATTTTGTCCTGTTCACATTGAGTCCAGTATTCTGACACTTCCTCCTCTGCAAGGGCTGACTTTGTGAGCCTCTTGATTTCCAGAGTGCTGTCTATTTGAAGCAGTGATTCTGCCTCATCTCTCTTGTCATGAGACATGAGTTTTTCATACTGAAAATCTTGCTTAGCTGATGTGAAGAGTTCCCCTTCCACTTCCCATTTGCAATCATGGGGACACACATGCAAATTGGACAGGCAATTTGCACCCCCTGAAAGCTTCAGTAGACTCCTTCACCTTGTCAGGAGCCTTGGCTGGACACAACTCATCAGAGGCCTGATGACCAACATGACCACATCTGTAACAAGTGGAGTAAATCACTGGTTTCACCACATGTGCCCTGTATGTTCACACAAAAATATGCTTGGGAACCTCTTGAACTTTTTCAGGAGAAATACACAAGAACCTGTCTCCATTGTGGAGATGAGTACACTGACCATTCACCCAAATGTTGGAGTATTTCACCTCAGAAACCACATCAGCATATTGCTTGACCACTTCAAGGACATGCTCATTTGAAACCTCATGTAATGGCAAGTCCTTCAGTACTAATTTGACAGTGGAATTGGGGCCTTGACCATGAGCAACATTGAGAGGGATGTGCTTGCCAGCCAGCTGAATCCCTGCAGCCTGAAGTTCAACTTGATCCTCCTCTCTCTGAACATATATATTTGCCAGCCATTCTTGGTTGCTTGAACAGCATCAACCTTCTCAGAGGAAATTACCTTTGTAACAGCAACTGCTACTGTTGCAGAGGGGATATGCTGCCCTTCAGCAGACACTCTCTTGAAAGGCAGAAACAGCAGTCTGACATTGGCAACATGTTTAAGTGCAGATATGGTGGAAACAATTTGCTCTGACTTACCCAAAACATTGGCCCACATTTTCTTTGTCACATCAGGATTCCCATTGGCACCAGTGGATGCAGCTTGATCACCCACATCAGCAGTCACCACAAAATTCTTGTTTAAATTTGCTTCATCCATGGATGCCACCATCTTGAAAAAATCTCCCACCAACCTATTATCACTCACATCATGCACCCAAAAATCAGTTTCATAGTCATTTATAATACCAAAAAGACCACCCAAGGCAGCCACACACCTTTACAGTCAATTATAACACCAAAAATGTACATAACCTAGTCCAAAGCTGTGAAAGAAAAGAAAGAAAGACCAGGTCTGAGAAAAGGAACCAAACTCTCCAATCTCAAACTGCAGGCCTGTTAGGTCAATTTTCAAGATCTTAGGTTCAGAGTGGTTGTTTAGTGTGGGTCCTTTTGTTCTTGCAGTTACTCAAAAATATTCTGAAGAAGCATTGCTGGTCTTTGAAGACATTTAAACAGTGGAGGTATGCTTGTAATCACATAGTGAAGGAAGGTTGTTGTGAGGGTCAACTGATCAAGATGCACTTCAATGCAATGAGTGTGGGAGAGAAGAACTATTCAGTGCCTCATTTCATCCATGAAGTGGCCAAAAAGGATTCCACATTGTATCCCAGTGAAACACTCTGCACAATGGTGATGTCTCTGCAGGAACATTTGCCAAGCAAGGGGAAAAAACTTTGTTTCTTGGAAGATGAGTGTTTCACTTCCAAAAGGAATATGCTCAATAACCATATGAAAGAACTGTCAAGTGTGGGTTGTGTTGCACAAAAAACCAATCTCAACCAATTACCAACAAAGAGGAAGACAAGATATGGTTAAATGGGAGTTCTTGGTGATTCAAACCCTGAGCAACTTCTCAACACTTTGATTTATTTGCTTGGTGTGCATCTCACACTTCAAGGTATACAGGAACATAAGGATTTAAAAGTGAGTGCATATCATCAAATAATAGTCAAGTATGATGAAGAACTGGACTGCAAGCATCTCCATTATGCTCCAACCCACATAAAAAATCACCAAGGTGGATTAAGAGACAAAAACAAAAAGACCAAAGAAGTAAAGGCTTTTGCCAACAAGAACAATTTGCAGAGATTTGTGGTTTGAATCTATGAAAAGTACCTCACTCTTCATCCATCCTGTGACACAAAATGCAGTTCTGATCTGTACTAAAGACCCTTGACAAAGTTCCTTCTAAATGGGTCAGTATGGTACAGCTGTCAAGCAACTGGGATTCACACCCTGCAGAACATAGTGTCCAACTTGTGTCTATGAGCAGGAATTCAAGGGAAGTGTGATGAATCCTGAGTCTGTTTTAAGTTTGTGTAATGGTTTTGAAAGCCTGTGTGTATATCCATGTGAAAGTGTGAAGTGCCACAGTAGGGTATACTTGGAATGGCAGGATAGAAAGAAAACACAACATCAAGCAAGTAACAGTCAGAGGGAGCTTTATCCTATGAAGCTGATTACACATACCTGTACAAGAGGAAACAGCATTAGTATCCATGAGACTATATTTACATATCCAACTCAGCAAAAGATGTTTACTCTGGTTAATACC
>JAAUYG010109096.1_pt1 | contig 12783 bp, 8 predicted proteins | sample 7278091 | NCBI WGS metagenome assembly JAAUYG01 (sample SAMN14350201, study PRJNA611818) | marine sediment metagenome | isolation source: surface marine sediment (0.6m) | place: French Polynesia: Moorea | collected 2018-08
ACTACTACTACTACTACTACTACTACTACTACTACTACTACTACTACTACTACTACTACTACTACTACTACTGCTGCTGCTGCTGCTGCTGCTGCTGCTGCTGCTGCTACAACCACTACAAAGTACATACTTTCCTGACAGTGTTCCCCATCAAAGCCATCCGGGCAATTACACGCATAGCGATGGCTGCACGTACGGATGCACCATCCACCATGTTGACAAGGGTTGGGGCTGCAGGTGTCGCCACCTAAACGAAAACAATGATGTCATGCTCGAAAAATTGCCCTTCCTATGATGTTCTGTCTATGACAGTCGTTTGCTCGTACTAGTATTATTGTGCTGTCCTTTGGAAGAAGCCTGTAAGCTAGCAAGTTAATATCAGTGTATCAGTGTGATTTGTAAGGATATTACAAGGATTTGTAATATCCCTGTTAATATGTCGTTTAGTCGTATTGTCGTTTCCTCTGTATTGTCGTTGCAATGTTAATTGAGGTCATCCAAGGTTACCGAAGAGAATAAAGTATGAAACATTACTGATCACAAGGAGATTAATCCCCCTTTACTAATACCGAGGAAACCTTTCTCGACACTCTTTGAGAATTAAACCTATCATATCCCGATAACAGTGCTATATTTATGCCGCGATTTGTTTTATTCAGGTGCGTATTGATCAAGACGGTACCACCCAACACCTTCCGGAAAAAAATACAATATGTTATCAAACTGATTTCACCATATTAGAATAAATCTTAGCTTACTAGAGTATGTAAACATAACAGTGACTATGTACTCAACGTTCTCTTCAACGCTGCACAACTACCAATTAATTGAAATATTTACTACTGGGTTAGGTGCTTAATTGTATAATACAAGTACTTCATATTTGCCTACATGTCACATTGTACATACGCGCACACAAAATAGCGGTTTGTGGTCAGTCACATTTGTAGAAACCTTGTATTCCTGAGTATTTTAAGCTCATGGAATGTATCAGCTGAGATATTGTCTCTTAGACTACATTTTTTGTTACGATAAAAGACCTCACATGCTCCAACGAGGCCTGAAATACTGTTTAGAGGGTACCATTCCCTGTGTATGGTTCACTTCTACTCCTTATTCTTTTCAGAATATGCATTATATTAAGATCGTCTGTTAATTCTATTAAATAATTACTGTTACAGTAATAAGCAGATCCACGGCGTGTTCAAGTCGAAACATTATTACAACTGCTAACGTTTCAATCTTCATATTTTAGTCTAGTCATCATTGTCATTGAGGAGTTTTTCATAGTCACTTTCTTGGTCAAACCATTCTTCCATGATGTCATCATCACACTCTTCTATCTCCGCCATAGTCTTCTCAACAAACTCTATTACATTAAGGCAAGGGGAAGTACTGGACAGCAAGATCACTCTGCTCCAAAACCTCCAAATCATTTTTTCTCCAATTTTGTCCAGGAACATATGTATTTGGTGACCACAATATTGGAATATCTCATCGCTTAAATAGTAAGGAGACGGTTCACTTAACGAAAGTATGGGATGAAGTTGTCTCAAATAGTTGGCTATAGGGAGAGGCCAATCTTCGGTTGTCAGTTACTCATCCTTGCCAACATGCTAACTTCGTCAACATGACGTCACTGGTGCAGTTTCCGAGGATCTTTCACGTGTAGTGTCAAGATTAGTCAGGGCATGTCTATCAATTTTCAAATTGAGGCAGTTCCACTCATGTCTGACTTTTCATAGTTGTCTACGGTATTCAGTGTGTCAGTGTGACACGCCTTAAGTTCACCACAATCTGTTGGTTTAGCGTATACAGCTTCCTAATATACCACATCTGTTGGGGGTGATATACAACTGGAGTCTTCTTTGAGTCTGCAGGGACTACAGTCACTCATATTCCATCCCTGAAGGGACTCAGATCATCCTCTACAAGGTGTATGCCTCATATATGAAGGTATACAGGCGCTATCCACCTATCTCGGGTACGTCTGAGTAGAACACATTTATTTCATGACTACCTTTTACAGGAAAGTGAGGTACATCAGGACAGCCCACCTGTGTGATAATCGTGATAGCCATGTCCATGAACGAAAATGCTGTCTAGAAGGATAGTCGCTTGGTACATTACATTCACCAAGGGACTATCCTTCTAATTCCTTGAAATTGTTTTCTGAAGCCAAGGCATACTCGCTTGGTCGGACGCTATGGTAAAATGACTTTCTGTCAGATAAGATTGGAAAAAGCTCCAATGCAGTCACTCTGTGCAGCATTTTTTTTATTTTGCGTCACGTAGTTGCGTCTCTATGAATAACTCACCATCTTAGAGGCGTAGTTCCCATCTAACATTTCTCTTCTCCTTTCACTGGGCGCTCATCATTTTTTTAAATATTTTCGGTGATATTGCGAAAAGTGTTTGTAAATTTATAATCAAGTTAAGTGATTAGTTTTAATTTTAAAAACTGTACATGCACATGTACATTTCCTCTCAAGTAAATGAGATTCCAGAAGATTCATTCACTTGGGTGCAGGGTGGATAACAAGGAGGTTCGGCGTGAATTGTGACTTGAGGGCATTTAACGTGACCTTTTGACACCTCATTGCGTTATCAATGATTATCAATGCCCGAAATAAACTAATGTAATCTTCTGATAGTGCAAGTCACAACCGTTCCAATGATCCCTAATGTGTACCTGTAACTCAATTCTTTCAATGCAAAAGGGGTCGTTTATATTTCCCCTACCCCTAATTTTTGCGTCCCAAGAAATCCAAGGTTAGTGGGTAAAACAGCGGCTAAACAACCACATGGGACATCTTTTGGAATGGGGACAAAGGAGACTCTGTTCTCAGAAATCCCAAGGATTCTAAAAATGCAGGATAAAAATGTATAATGGGGGTGTGTGGGAATCCAATCTTCCTACTAGACTAATGTGAGATAGGTAAATACGTACTCAAGTATTCTCTTGTTTGAAACCCTTCGCATACGTAGAACTTCTGGGCCCCGCTCGTTGAGGCGACAGAGTGCTCGCACTGGGTGCTCTGCATGGTTCCATTTCGCAGTTGTATGCACGTGTGTGACGCCGGAGACTGTGTTGGCTCCCAAAGCCCTTCCCTGTCAGGTCTCCAGTAACCCAGCCAGTACCATGGGGAATCCGTTCTCGACTCGAAGGCGTAGTCCGTCCATATCGGTTGCCTAAGCAGTGCGGTAATACCAATGCATCGATATATCAGCCTTATAGTACAGGCAAGAGTGTTCATCTTGCCAGCATTAATGGCGCTGCATGTACATCTGTATTAGGGAGATACTTAACAGCAGTTACAATAGTGTTTGCAATTGCTACGGAAAGCCTTTATGCAAATGCCGCCCGTGGGTAAGAGCCACTGGCATTGGACCTCCATGGTGAATGTTCCAGGTAACTTAAATATATGCATATACAAATTATATATCAACAGTTTAGCTAACACTCATGGGAACAAAAGCCTACCTAGAGTGATAAAGGTCAATCATCTCAGCAACATCCGTGTAAGACTTTGGGCGGATTACTGTTGCTGATCGCTGCTGACAGAATGCTCTGACTTGTGCAAATGTCCTGTAGGTCCATGTTCGAAAGTAGCATACCGTGGGGTCTGTTGTACCGATAATCCAACCCGAGGGGCATTGACCTTCCCCTGCAGTTTTGTTTATTTTAACAGTGTTACAGCCATGAGAGTGAAACTCTTTGCTTTTCATCACAGTCAATATATGCACGGTATATAAAACGGGTGCAACTGAAGACGAAATTCATTTTTATGCTAATGTGAGGATACAATGAGCTGGATTTTATCAGTTCCGGTATTAAAGGTAAACTGGCTATCGCAATTATTTCCGACATTATGAAACAGTTTAGTAGTAGTAGTAGTAGTAGTAGTAGCAGTAGTAGTAGTAGTAGTAGTAGTAGTAGTAGTAGTAGTAGTAGTAGTAGTAGTAGTAGTAATAGCAGCATACCCCGGTAAGTTATTTACATACGCGCCTCCGTTTCGGAAGACTACTTGGGGAATACATGTGCGACTCTTGTTTCTAGCTTTCCCTCCCTCTCTCTCCGTTTCCAGAATCTGGAGATATGGCGTCTACAATTCGTCCCGAGGCTGGTCTTACCTCTGCTACCTCCTTTAATAATAATAATATGCAGTTCTTATATATCGCTTTTTCCTTGCCGAAGCTAGCTCAAAGCGCTTTACATATTATTATCCCTCCTTTATCTACTCGCTATTCCAGACAGAGATTTCTGACGAAGCCATCATGGAACTAACCACGTTGGCGGCCACTGGAACACAACAAATGGTCACGCCACCAGTATTTGAGGGCAGTATGACTGACGTACAGAGCACGTCGACCACTGGTCTGTATTCCTCCGCCGGTGGCGGTGTTCACTATGACATGGACTATAAGACCGCGGTTTATGCCGCCAGGACCCAGCATTCTAACCTCTTCCTGTACGCTGGCATGTTCTTGTTGCTGCTGGGACTCGTCGGGAATTTCATGTCCTTCTGCGTCCTCCAAACTGCTCACTTCCGGCCGCTATCGTCCAGCTTCCTGTTGAGCGCTTTGGCAGTGATGGACAGCGGCGTTCTGCTGACAGCTTTGCTTCGGCAGTGGGTGCTCGCGTACTCACGTGACACCCATGACATCAGAGCGTCTACCACCCTGGCCGGCTGTAGGGCGCACTATTTTTTCACGCACTACTTTTTTCAGATGTCTGCGTGGACGTTGCTGATGGTGACGGCGGAGAGATTGGTGTCGGTAGCCCGGCCTCTGCAGGCTCGGAGCATCTGCAGCCGGAAACGCGTCATCATTGCGTGGTGTGTGATGGCTCTGGCGCTGTTCTTGCTGAACGCACACATGTTCGCGACGGTAAAAACTAAGATGACGCTGAGAACCAACGGGAACGGCGAGCTGTCATATTACGTGGGCTGTGTGAGGGATAAACTATCCTACCCCGTATTGTGGCAAGCCTGGAGCTGGGTCGATAACTCCATGGCGGTGTTTATACCTGGCGTTGCCATACTCGTCATGAATATCATCATCGTTATCAAGGTAGGCGAGGCCAAACGGCATCGCCGCATCAGCGTCCGCTCCCAGCAAACGTCAAAGGAAGCCAAATCCACACGTCACGTGACGGCCATGTTGATAGGCATCAGCACGTTGTTCCTAGCAACCAACCTACCGATGGCTATCTTTCTGCTCGGTCTTGGGCACTGGCCGTTGGACACCCCGACCCAGGCGTACAGTACCAACGTAGCGTACTCCGCGGTGGCGTTCATTCTCTACCTAAACTACTCCGTCAACTTCCTGTTGTACTGTGTGTGCGGGCGCAGTAAGTTCCGGCGGGCTCTGCTGGGGCTGCTGAGATGTCGCAGTGTCAGAGAGCAGCGCCTGGCCAGCAGTCGCTTTACTGTAAGTACCAGTGGTAGCATGCGATCTGTCGCCTACAACCGCTCCCTGTCAACTGTCAGCTACAACAGGTCTGTTTCGGTCAGCCCGCAACGGTCAGTGCCATAGTGTCGCCACATAGTGACAGCGATTGTAGCATAGAAATGCGTGATACTGTATCTCATGGTCACATGTAAGAGTGTCATCCCATGGTAACGTGTGACACCGTCGCAGCATGCAACGCGTGAATTGTCATCACAAAGCAACGTGTCACCCTGTCACCCCGTCCTGTTACAGCAACGTATAACATTCGTGTCATAGCAACGTGTGACACTGTCATCTCATAGCATCATGTGACATTGTCTATTGTCGTCTCATAGTTGAACATATAACACTGTCGTCGCTGAAATAGTAATGTATAATACTGTCGTCAGCCAGATTAGTAGCGTAGCGAATCGTCGGCTCTTGCTGCCGTTACAGCATGATATTGTATTGTATGATGATATTGTTCTAATGATTTGACTGTGGCAGTTATAGTACTATTTACCGGGTTTGCCTTTTGAGACCCAAAACAAAGAATAACCTGCCGGTCACAATCGTCGTTTCTGCTTATTCTATGCTCTTGTTTTGTCACGGAGAGCTAGATTGCTCTATGCAAAAATGGAGTTTATATATATATATGTGTGTTATAAAATGTCAAGTACTGAAAGTGTTAAGTATGGGAGCAGCCAATACCAGTAGTAGTAGTAGTAGTAGTAGTAGTAGTAGTAGTAGTAGTAGTAGTAGTAGTAGTAGTAGCAACAGTGGTGATATTAAAAGCCCCTGGTACTGAGATAAACTAGAGCTTCGGTGTGGAAATATGTCAGGAGGATATATCACTGTACGGAGGAAGTATCACTGTAACACAACGATCTCCCATTGCACAGTAAACAAGAGTGACACGCGAGGAGGTACATGTATGTGGACTAGTGTCAATTGCACTAACAGCAGAGTGTGCCATCCTGGTCAGGATTAAAGAAACGTATTCTACCATGCAACATTATCTGCCAGATTACCAGGGGTTGTATACACGAGTACATGTATATGTATGTATTATGTATTGGCCCATAGTAATAATATACGTGTACATGCAGCTCCAATGGTTTGCACTGTAGCAAGGACCAACACAGTATATCTATAATATTCAGTAACGTAGCAGGATATTAAAAGCCGGATTTAGATATTCATCACAGGAAAGCAACATGTACTGTATACTATTTAGTTTGTTAGCTGAAAATAAGGAGGCTTGAACAAACATATGGACGGCTGAATGAGAACATGAAACTATAGCAAGTCAGAACGAAGGAGACGAAAATACAAGAAGAAAGAAAAAGACTGATTGATTCACTGGATGACTCACTCGGGGGGTGACTGAGTGATTGACTGAATGGTTGGCTGGCTGAGTTGATGGATAACTGATTGACTGACTATGTGTAGTTCAGTGGCTGTCTCTGTGACTGACTCATGGACTGAGTCATTGACTGACTGTGTGACTCAGATGTTGACTAACTGACTGACGCACTGAGTGACTGGCTGACTCGGTGACTGATTGACTCAGGGACTGTCTGTCTCGCTGACTCGGTGGCTGTCTCGGTGCCTGATCAGCTGACTCATTGCCTGTCTGACACGGTGACTGTCTGACTGACTAGGTGGATAAATAAATAACATGCACATGTAAAACTGACTGCCGAAAGGGGCAATAGAGAAAGGAATTGAAGTGTGAAACAACAGATGAACTGTAAATATTTGAGTAAGAGAATGACTACTGCTAGGAAAGGGAGGAGACAGAGCCTTAATTTCGTGTCACATGGACAGTATCATACTGGATTCCTAACCAAATGCTTTCTATTCCAAACCAGTAGATTTTGATAACCCAGCAATATATATATGAGCTGTATGTACATATGCATAACCCAGCAGTATCATTCCTGCATTTCACTAACTACGTAAGAGGGTTCCACGACAAAATCTCTTACAGACACTAGGGGGATGTTATGTTCCAGTGGTGCACTAAGTGTATTACGGTAGTGTGCTAGTGTGTATTCAAGCGTGTACCAGGTGTATTCACTGGTGTGCATGCATATTTCAGCGTGTGCTAGTGTATTCCAATGGTGAAAATGGTCTTTTCATTATAGGACGATATCTCTGAACACATTTATTCCAGTGATATGCTATGTGTATTCCAGTGATGTGCTATGTGTATGCCATTCGGATGTGCTATGTGCATTCCAGTGTGCTATATTATGTCTTTTATGTGCATTTCAATGGTGTGCCATGTGCATTCCAGTGGTGTGCTATGTACAATATTAGTATGTGAACCCCTTCTGTTAAATTATAGGTATTCCAGCGTCCTATGGCATTATTAAAGTTGCTTGTGCTAGACCGTCATGCCGTGCGCAGATCATGCAGATAGCGTGTAGGGCTACCCGAAAAGTGCACTGACACTGTATGTGTACATATACATGTAGCAGTAGTAGTGTTTGACCGTTATGACCCGGGAAAGTCACACAATGCCATTGTGTGACCTGTTATGCTATGTACATGTGACACGTTTCTTTATACAATTATAGACTTATTTACACCCCCCTTCCCAAGTACAGACTTCGTTCTTTCTCAGTGCATGCAGCGAAGTCAAATACCGGTACATTGTATTTTGTATATTAATATTAACTCCATGTATGCGTTATGACGGAGGCGTGAAGAAAGCAGTTACTTTTAATAGTTGAATGAGTACATTGAGTGTTTCCGGTTTGTCACATGTGTGGTATGGATCAGTAGAACTCCGTCTGATCATCTTTTCTTTTCTTCCTCACTATAATTATGATAAATGCGTATCTATATGCATTGTTGCAGGTGCCATATAAATACAGTGGACCCTCTCTTAAAGGACACTCGAAGTCTTGGTCATCAAGTACAGTGAATGCATGTGATGCACCTTCTCGGTCACCAAAACGACACCTCGATCTCTAACAAGGATGGACTTGTTTGACAGATGAGGTGTCCCTGTTAGAAGGGGACTACTGTATTGCCAAATTGTAACTTTAATATTGTAATACACCTCTCGCCGCCGTTCTTTCAAATGTTTCATATACACGTGCGCATATAGGGGACATAGGTCGCGGCAGCTTGGCATGTACAAACTTGTACTTCTAATCTACACCAGGACTTAATTTCTCTGTAAAAACATGGTGATGACAGGTTTGTGTCGTATTGATAATCAAGATTTACTAGAAATACATTCAAACAGGACAGAGAACAGTCATGACCGACTGGGAAGATCAAGGGAACGTTAATGTTACGTTATGATCATCTGGAGTAATGTTGCAGTAATGTGTGCATGCGGTTATGAGATCGTCCCGTAAAACCATCTGACCCAGTTAATAATAAATTAACAACATAATTGTGTTCGGATGACTGTGCCATTAACATAAGTAAAAAGGTGGCTTACTACTACCAAAGACAACGCTTCAAATGAGCAATATTTTTGCTTAACATAATTGAAGTATGTAAAGAATTTTTTGGGGTTCATGTGTGATATACTCATAAACATATATATAGAAATGCGTCATTTGTATATACTCATTTCGCCTATCATGCCGTTGACTAAATATTTTAGTTAAATGTACTATTAACCTACTAGTATCTTAATAAAAATTGAATAATGACAAGACATTCATATTGCAACATATATGTATATACTATTACATGTATATATTATAGCTATAAATGAGGAATGTAGAAGGTCATGGCTTTGGCCGAAGACGAAGATTCTTTTATAGATCACAACATAATTTTAAGAGTTTCAGAAACAAGTTTGGAATTTCACATGTATGTATTCAGCTAATTAAACGACAAATACAAGATTTTGCAAATGATATCTTGTATTATAATTAAGTTAAAAGAAGTTGCTATACACTTATAATAGGAATTGTAAAGTGATGTGTATCGTACCTTCCGCTGCAGGTCCGGGATATGGGCCAGCGCTTCAATTGTATGGCAGACTGCTACTTGAACGTGAGATGGAATATAACACGTAATTGTGTAAATGTTGTAATGTTTGATAGATAATTGCACAAACTGTGTTGTATGGGAGCCCTCAGAGTGACTGTATTCATATCTTTGTTTTAAATAAATTTATGTTATCAGCAGCAATTTTGTTAACATACTTTGTCACCATTACATTTTAGTTCTGCTTGACTGTGTCACCACAGCTAATGTCGCATTGCGGGCATCCGTTGACAGGTGTCCATAACACGCCTTTTCCCCGCTGATCAAGCAAACCAATGTCAAATTTGGGGTAAAGATAGCTACCCACTAATCGCCAGATCATTTTTGATTTATTTATAAACATTTTGGAATTTTTAATTTTTAAATTAGCGCTTTTTTTTTCATTTTCATGATCAAGGGAACCTATGGGAGCAAAATTTCAAAACGCTACTTCTTCTACAGTTGTGGAGTTTATACAGGCTCCAGATGGTTGTCCCTACAGAAATTGATTTCGAATTTCTAAAATTTTTCCGATTTTTTTTCCTTTTCGTTAACAGGGAGCCTATCGGAGTGAAATTTTCGAAACGCTACTCCACTCCCCCTACAGTTATTGTGTGTGCCAACCATTTTTCCGTAGGTGCCTAATGGTGGCGTCCTTAAAAATTGGTTGTGAGTTTTGAAATTTTGACTTGACAAAAGTTAAAATTTAAATTTTAGATTGTGATCAATGGAAAAATAAATATTGCAATTATCTGGTAAACGACTCACCGTGGAGCGAAACTGAATGAATTTGGGATTCGGGGGAAATAGTATAACAAATATGAGATGCCTTTGACTTTGTAGTGTCCAGTGTCATTTTGGGGTCATTCGGTGCACGTGTCTCAAAATGGACCGCATTTCTAAAGGTGTGGGCCGTAGAGCGAAACAGATTTCACACTTATCACAATGTGTAGTAGCATGTAGCTCAAAAATGGTTGGTCGTAGAGTGAAACAGTAAAATTTGGGACTTGGAGAAAGTAGTAAAACATAGATGAGATACCTTGTAATGTTCAAGGTAATTTTTGATCATTCAGTAAGCTTGTTTCAAAGTAACTTTAACTCAAGCACATCGTAATGCTCCATGGACCCCTTGTTACTGTTGAAGCTCACCAGGACTATATACCTCAATTTTTGACACTTCATGGAGGCATTGCCTGCATTGATTATCGTCTGTACTATTAAGATTCTTGTTTAGGTATGCACTCTCCCGGGTCATAGGGAGCCCCAGGTTAATTGCCCAAATATCAAATTATAAAGCCTTGTTGTTAAACTGTCAAAGCCGCTTTGTTAAATCATCAATAGACAAGAAGAGAAAATTAACCCAGAACGGAACCATGACAAACACCTACATGTTTGCATCATGTAAAATAGGCATTTGAAGGCCTTGATATGGGTCAAAACAATGTATGCTCTGTCATGCCCAACTTTATATGGTTTTGGTATTTTATGTCACATTCTTACTTCGTTACACCACATTTTATAAATATTTAATGTACCGAATCCCTTGTTACGAGGACGTCAATCAATCAATCAATCATTAGATTTGTATTGCGCCATTCCACAACTGTGCTCATGGCGCAGATAATAACCTGATCACAGAAACTCAAGCCAGTGATGTCACAATATATTTATATTGACTCTTGCTTATTAAAGCGATAAATCCGTAACATGCTACTTCATAATTCAGATTGCCCAATTTGTGCACGCACGGGATAAACTTAATTTCGAAATAACATTATATTCAAGGTACGAAGTACCTCATATGCTGTTTTGCCAATTTTGCATGCTGCACAATATCAGTAACAATTTCTGCAACGAGCGGTGTCCGAATTACAGGTCAGTAGTCAGAAAAGTGCGCCGATTTCAAGTTAGCCCCAAATGGCCTCGATGACCCTACCGTAACGATATAAAGAGTACCTCTACTGATACCAAAATTTCACATGTCAATTTTTTGAAAGTGTATTGAACCCCAAATAAGCTTTTTAAATGGGTGGGTTCTTTTCAGAATTATTACTACCCCTATAGAGCTAGGGGCCTGGTTGTCTGTTTCAATGTTTGAACATGTTCGAACAGCTGTTTCAGAAATTAATCAAAGGCTTGAAATTGGCGTCCATTTTTCTTAATTCACCATATTTATGCGCTACTTAAAAGTTTGTGGAAATAAAACTATAACTAAATACACACAAGGCCATGGCTACAATTCTTATAAAGCAGAGTGACATTTGTGGGTTTGTATTTTAGTTTTCAAACTGATAGTGTCAGCAGAGCTCATGGAATCGTAAGTCGTCCGTCAGTCGTTAAGTCCGTGCCGCAATAATATATCTGAATCTATTCGGATTTCCTTCAAGTATTAGTTATCATCGTTGAGCCATACGTAGGGGCGTTTTTTTTTATAATATAACGCTTTTTCCAAGTTTTCACAATTGCTTACAGTTGTCTTTAACATGAAAAGTTGTCTTTAACGCGAAAACATTCACAATGCTACTCCTCCGGCAAATTCATCAAACTTCTCGTATTTTTTTTTATCTCGGTGGTCTTACCAAACGTTTACTGTTTTGGATTTTCATTTTTGTTTTTCGAATTATTTTTTTTTTCAGTTAGTGGCAGTGAAAATTTCAAAACATTACTTCTCCTTCATATCGGTTTCGAACACTTAAGCTTCTCCTGATTTTTCTCAATGGCCCTCCCAAAAGTACTATCTTTGGACTAAAGTTTGAGTTTGGACTTTCAAGGGCTTTTTATCGAACACTATAACTGTAACATTGTGCTATAACGGGAAATAAAACACTTCACTTGTTTTGGAAAACGAGCCATCGTTAAGCGAAACGAGCGGAAATATGGAAATATGAGACTCCAGGCTACAAGCAGAGAATATAAGGGGTACTTTTGACCTCGTAGTGTTTACGGTAATGTTGGGTTATTCGGTGCACCTGTCTGAAATTGGCCTGTAACTCAAAAACAAAAAGCTGGCTGTAGAGCGACAAAAAAAAAGGATCGAAAGATGAGGCATTTGATCTTGTAGCATTCAAAGTCATTTTAACTCACTGTGTGCAATTGTCTCAAAAGAGCCCGTCAGTCGGAAATGGTTGGCCGTAGAACGAAAAAAAAAGAAAGAAAAAAAAAACGAACTGAAATACAATAGAATACAATAGTTTTGATACAACAGACCACGACATACTGCTGTTAAATCTAGAAAAGTATGGTGTAAGAGGTAAAGAATTACAGCTATTTAAATCTTACTTGGAAAATAGAAGTCAGACTGTCCGTATCGGTTGGGGGCAACATCCAAATGCCTACCTGCAACCAAAG
>JAAUYG010052612.1_pt1 | contig 12781 bp, 11 predicted proteins | sample 7278091 | NCBI WGS metagenome assembly JAAUYG01 (sample SAMN14350201, study PRJNA611818) | marine sediment metagenome | isolation source: surface marine sediment (0.6m) | place: French Polynesia: Moorea | collected 2018-08
ACATGTAGACGCATTGAAGATGCAACAAAATCTTTGTTTTAGGCTGTGGATGAATTCTTCTCCAAGATTGGGAGCCAGAAGTTAGATATGAAAACACTACAACAGGTAACTACATGTGTACTGGTAGTTGGAAAAAAAAGTGAAAAAGGCTAAACTGAAAAAAAGACTTTTATTCTTGTCCGGTCACATATGTGGATCTTTGAAATAGTTGATTTGAGTTTATATATTAAAAAATACCAGTGATGTTCAAACGGACATTATTGATTAATGGCAGAATGCTGTAGTCTGTGGGTGACATACATTGAAATTCATGGCTCAGAATGCAGTTTCTTTCTTGCTATTTCTTGCTATTTGTAACATGCATGTATGCCATTGTATTTACCAGTTCACACTTCGTTACATTCTGAGTAGCACTGATATGTTACATGAAACAAATAGAAAAACGTCGGCATAATAATTGTACCCGCAGGAGAAAGCTGCCCTGAAGAAACTGGACAATATCAAACAGGATCACGAGAAACGTCTGGAAGGCTTACAGAGGGAGCAGGAACAGGACATACTGAAGGGACGGCTCATAGAATGCAATCTGGATCTGGTTAGTAATAATATACAGCTTATGGATCAGGGGTCGGGTTCTCGAAAAGGCTTAGTCTAGCTTACAGTCTAGCCTATCTTGAGAGACCAATGTCATTAGTGATGCCTGTCAGGCAAGACCACACTTTCCTTGGAGAAGGTCCTCCATTTCAATGTCTTGAACTTGTCACCAAAGACCACCTATCTTGAGAGACCACCTTTTTAAAGACAGGTTCTGCTGTTAACTTAAGCATATAAAAACTGTAATTACCAAGGCGATTTAGTTAATTTAAGTTCGTTAATTAAGAATTTTCTGGAAAAAGCCCCAGTATACTATATATTTATACTTGCTATCAGGCTTGTACAATGTATATGTAAGGTAAGGCATAGTATTGGTGCCTCATACTAGTGGTTACCCTAGTATTTTATGTTGCTGGTCACTTGTCCAGCATTCAACTTGTTCCAGAGACAGGGATTGTTCTGGTAGCCTTTAATAAATATTGATAAATTTATGAATAACCTAAGCACCAGAGATTTCTAGCAGTCCAGTTGTATGTAGGGTATGGACATACCCTATATAAAACTAGACTGCTAGAAATCTCTGGCTTAGCCTCAACCAATTTGATAGACATCTGTAGTTTTAAGACTGCAGGGCCAGAATTGAATAAAAATAAGTCTCATTCTATCGTTCTTACAAACCACTGAGCTTTGCTGAATACATTTTGTATTATCATATTTTGTAATCAGAAACACCCTAAGGGTATTAATACTTGAAATAATCTAAAATGTAGCTGTGTTCTCCTGTGACAAAAAAACTAGAAGTAAGTGTATCATCATTATGCAATGATTCTAGGTGGACAAGGCAATTGTGGTGGTGCGCAGTGCTATTGCCAATCAGATTGACTGGACCGAAATACATCGCATTGTACAGGAAGCCCAGGCGCAGGGCGACCGCGTGGCATCTACCATCAAATCTCTCAAACTGGACGCTAACCACATGACCATGCTACTGAAGTGAGTTGGCAGTTTGTCTTGTGCTATTAATCACACTATGATGCATCTGGACGGACAGTGTTCTAAGAACATTAGATCAGTTCTAAGGATGCTTGTTGTCAAACTTGACATTGTGAAAAAATGAAACAAATCTTTCAAATTAAGGTATAAAAATTAAGCAGCTGAGGCTTTGGCAGCTGAACGTTTTTGTCATTTCTTCAAAGCACCAAAAAGTCAAATATTAATCATGTTATTGCAATGTTATTGTGTATCAGATTTTAAGTTTAACTACTCCTGGCAGTAAAGTGTAATTGTGCATCTACCCTGACTATGGTTGCCTTGGAATAAGCTTCACTGCTTGCCAAAACCCTTCTGTCTTCACCGAGTGGTTTGCTTCACAGGCTACACGATCATTTTATGATTCTTTGCAGGGATCCATACGCTAACAGTGATGATGAGGATGAGGAGGAATTGGATGAGGATGTCCTCAAACCAATGAAGATAGATATTGATCTGGGGTTGTCTGCTTACGCTAATGCCAGAAAGTAAGCTCTTTTATACATATAGTAGATGTCATATATGTGGGCTGATGTTACTAATATCAAGTTGTAAACCTAAAGAATTGTATCATAGCCGCTGAATGATGAAAATCAAAGGTCATTTGGAAAAATTAAAAATTTTGAATTTTTGTTGTACATCTGGGTAACTACTGGTATAAAGCTTAAGCCTCTAGCCTCTACTGGTACCAATTTGATAGACATCTGTAGTTTTAGGAATGTAGGGCAGTAGTCAGGAAGGAAAAGTTCTGCTTAAGTTAGGGTACCAGCCAATCTCAATGCTAAGATTTGCTGACTTAAGTCAGGGTCACAGCCAATCTCTATACTAAGATTTGCTGACTTAAGTTAGGGTCACAGCCAGTCCCAATGCTAAGATTTGCTGACTTAAGTTAGGGTCACAGCCAATCTCAGTGCTAAGATTTGCTGACTTAAGTCCAACGTATACTTCAGGTTTTTGTCAAGAACTCCTGCCCTGGTAATTCAAAATCTGAAGATAGGTCTGTGCTGGAATCTGACTTTTCTTAGTAATAAATTTCAGATACTTTGACAAGAAAAGAATGGCCGAAAAGAAGGAACAGAAAACCCTTGAGGCATCTGGGAAGGTGCTTACTGCATTTATGACAGATTGACTGAAGCTGTAATAGTTGGTGGAATATTGAAGATCAAAGACAGTAGATTTAGCGTCTTAATGTACTGATTGAAAAGTATTCATTTAGCAACAGGAATGTATAATTGATGTAGATCAGCAGATGCTACATGTATATGTAAAAAACTTTCAATTGTTATCTTTAGAACATCAATCCTTTAGTAACTATTTTCAGCCTGGGATACAACTACATGTATCACAAGAGCTAAGAAACACATAATGGTTAGGGCCAGAAATATTACAGTGTTAGATAGTTGGACGGCTAGTGGCTCAAACTAATACTGCCATATGTCAATGTATGTCATTCAAAATGTTCAAGGCTCTCAAATCAGCTGAGAGGAAAACGAAGCAGACCTTGAAAGATGTACAAACAGCCGCTACCATCACCAAGGCTCGCAAGACTTACTGGTATGCCTGGTCTTGTGAGCCATGCTAGAATAGTTGGCATAGTAAACAGTAGTTATTGTCATAAAATGGCCCAAGGGAGTTTCCAGGAATTTGTTGTATCGTGTGTGGCATGCATGGTTTGTCTGAAAATACCTATATTTTTTATGCAAATATAAAAGCACATTTAACTCCCCTAAATCCAGATTTTAGGTTTTACTCTACTCTGTGTTTTTTTGTATTAAGCTTTTTCCATCTTTTCAGCCAGTTAATAATTAAAGTAGCACAAATGTGGGAAAATGATTCCTGGAAAAATCAGAAAATCTTTTTACGATTTAAATCTTTTAAATGAGTCCCCTGTGCAATGGCCATCCATTTACTCTGATAATGTGATGATGTGACATCATGGCTAATGTCTGCGGCTTCCCTCCCTGGCAGGTTTGAGAAGTTTCTGTGGTTTATCAGCTCGGAGAACTACATTGTGATCGGCGGACGCGATCAGCAACAAAACGAGATTCTCGTCAAGAAATATTTAAGACCAGGTTTGTGTGTGCATCTAAAAAATGTTTTGGCTGGGGCTCCACCATCTCATTTCAAATTTAGCTCTTCTGTCACTGGCAACAAAAAAGTGTCCAGTAAGTTAAAATTATAGTATTGCAATTGTTCTCTTATTGGCCACTCTCTATAGAAGCCCAAATCATCTCATGGGACCAAAAATCTTTGACACATAACTGCTGTGACTGCATTGACATTTCCCTCTCACCAAAGGACACCTCTTTATTGAAACCACATTTTCTTGGCAAACAGAGGTGCTCTTTTTTTCTGGTGACACATTCTGCGCACAGAGTCAAATTATGGTGGAAAAGTTCCCGAATTTTTGGCAGAATCTCTCTGCTAGTTGCCATCCCCTGACAAGGCAGAGATTCGGGAACTTTTCCACCATAATTTGACTCTGCGTGCAAAGTGTTTCATCAGAAATTATGTTTCCAGAGTCAAAAAAACATTCACTCCCAGAGGTGCTCTTATTTTAATAGAGAGGAACTCTTGTACTTGAATATAATTTCCACATGTTTCCCTAAATACTTGATTGTTATTTTCATGTTCTCAGGAGACTTGTATGTTCATGCCGACCTCCATGGTGCTAGTTCGGTTGTAGTTAAAAATCCAACTGGTACGTATCTGAACTGGTTAGTCTGTGTGTCTCATACAACTATATTGTCATCAATAATAGTGGCAACTGTCATGTACTTATATTCTCTGCAGAATATTTGCAACACTTGTAATATTGTGTATCAATGTTTGTTCTGTACCATCTTCTTGCAACAGGTAGAAGTAAATGTTCAGGTACTGGAGCCCTGTTTAAGACCCCTCCATTTTAAGACTATTTTAAGACTGGAAATCTGTGACCATCTTACACTATCCCTCCATTTTAAGATAACCTTCAATTTAAGACATTTTCCTGGCTGAATGAGTGGTTTTAGGATGCAGGGACCACTATGAATGCAGAATGGGAGTTTAAAAAATTGCATTTCTGTTGCACTGTGTAGTTCATGATCTTTTAGCGGAAAGTTTTAGTGGAAAATTGAAAATTCAAGGAACACAATTCAACATGTTGAAAGGCCAATTTATATATGCAGTGACTATGAGTTGGCTTTCTTGTGGAAGCCGGAGATGTGTTTCAGTGTAAATGTCTTCAGTAGTGGTACGTAGTGGAACCTCGCAATTAAGATCAATATAAACTGTCTTTAATTCTGAGGCGGCCTTATTTCTGTGACAACTTTAAGCTGTAGGTTTGGTGCTGCTGAAAGTTATTGTTGTTTATTGTGACATGGTCACAAAATGATGTCCCGCTGTACATGTTGTGTTTCAACTTTCCAGGTGACCCTGTCCCTCCTAAGACTCTGAACGAAGCCGGCACTATGGCCATATGTAACAGCGCCGCCTGGGATGCCAAGGTGGTCACCAGCGCGTGGTATGTCTACCATGACCAGGTAAGACTTGGGCACCACCTCTCACAAATAGAAAACAATGTCTTTGGTAAGCAAAGCTTCTGTATGGACTTTGAAAATACGTCCCTGCTTGACAATGAATTCAGTGAAGCTTTTGCGAGTTTGGGCGAGTGATATCTACGTCACATGGGTGTACCGGTGTTTTAATCTGTACATCTACAAAATTTCTGGGTAGGCCTGAACTATTACTTCTTTTGTACTGATACAAACTTTCCAAGTATTGAGGAGATTTTAACACCACACATTCAGGCAACAAATATGGTCTCAAATTGAAGATTGTGTTTAAAATGAAGGGGCATTTATACTGCAAGTATAAGAATTGTGTCACTGATGGCTGGTCTTATAGTACAGGTATGACTTAAAATGGAGGGGTCTTAAAGCACAGAGACTCCTGTAATGTCTTGATGTACTGTATATGCATTTCTTGCGTTTGATGTTCAGGTATCGAAAACGGCACCAACAGGAGAGTACCTGACAACTGGCAGCTTTATGGTCAGAGGTAAGAGGGGTGGGGGGGTGGGGGGTGGGGGGGCAGTGCACTCTCTCTGTATACCTTACAGTGAAGTACTTCCAGAAGACCATTGTTTCTGTCAAACAAACAGCAATAACATCTGTCTTTGCTGAGAGGAGATTTTAAGTCCTCTAGGAGACAGTTGCGTTCAAGACCAACACACGGGTGTAATCTCTTGTGTTCAGGTGATTTTAAGTTCCTTGCTTGACAAAAAATATTTGATGTGAGATGATGAAAAGCATTTCTGAAATGTCCAGATACTTAGTTTTGATAAAAGTCTTTGCATGCTTTTCCACTTCTTTGTATCAAAAGTTTGTATTCTCTTCCAGTGACATAGTTCAAAAGCGCTCGACATTGTCATCAAGTCAGTGGTGTAGGTTATGTATGACTGGCACAATATTATAGAGGCCGTTTTGTATTTGCAGGCAAGAAGAACTTTCTTCCTCCATCTTACCTCATATATGGCTTTGGATTTCTCTTCAAGGTAGGTTTATAGCAATCGAAACTTGTGGTTGAGATGATGATACTTAACTTTTAATACATTGCTTAGAAATGATTCCAGTGGGAGGGATTAATAATGAAAGCTGGGTTTGATTTGCATTGCTTTTGATAACAATAAAGAAATAACAAGAAGAAGAAGAAGAAAATATGTTTAAGAGTGCTTGGATATTGAAGCATATTCTCCCTGTGGATTCGTGTACTCATACTATAATAATTTTACCTATAGTTTGATAGAATCCCTATATTTTAACACCACCACTGATCTTATTACATTTCTGTAAACTGTCAACAGCAAACAGCTTTCCATTGATGGCTGTCCCTGAGGGGACACAAATTTTGGCGGCAAGTACCATGAATGCCTTGGCTGCGTCCTCTCACTAAAGGACACCTTTCTAATGTCGATATGTAGTGTTATTTAGCAGGAAGGGTGTCCCTATTAAAGGGCGACTGCTATACGATGTGTTTCCTTGTCTATTACATGTATATGGTTATTTACAGGTGGATGAGGATAATGTTGACAGGCATAAAGGAGAGAGACGGGTACGAGGATTGGAGGAAGAAACAGAGTCTGTCGCTGGATCCATAGCAACAGAGAGCGAGGTTTCCATGGATACTCAGGACTCGGGTGATATCCAGGAACTTGAAAATGACTCGGACACAGCATCGGAAACCAGTGAAACTTTAGTGGAGAAACTCGAAGGTGCAAGTGTACAGGACACTGAATTAAACAGCGATAGCCTGAATGGCACCGAAGCTATTTGTGATACAGAGGATGCCAAGACAAGGCAACTGGAACATTCCGGTTCTGATGTTAGTAAAGGAATCATTACAGAGGACCCAAATAAAAGTGAATCAGGATCTCAAGTAGGCAAGCCTGAAGCGACAGAAAGTAAAGGAGAAATAGAGGCAACAAAGGTAGAGGAACCAGAGAATGAGATGCAGCAGGAGGAGGAGAAGGAGGAGGCAGAGGCACTATTCCCAGATACAGAAATTGGTCTGCAACACATCAAGGGGGATAGGTAATAGGCGTGATCAGAGTTTACCACTGACACATACTTATTAAATAAAAAAACATCCACATTTTTAGTCAATGAATCTTGGGATTTGAGTTTGTCAGTTAGATTTGGATCATCTGCCAGATCTTGAGCTTTGTGGTGCATGTCTTGTCTTGTATAGCTCATACATAGTTTCAGGCAAAATATTAGGCAAATGAATAAAAACAAACTCTTGGAAAAGTAGCACAATATTAAAATCACTTATATTGAAGTACCTGTCGCTATTCACAATGATTCATACACTTATAGATTACATTAGTATTGATAATGAACCCAAAACCATATCTCATAATGATAAATAAGAGAATACCATGTCGGTATGCATTTTTATACCATGTGCTTCTCTACTGATCCCATTGGTGGTACCAAATGTTATAATAACAGTGATGAATTGTTAAAGTGCGTCTCGTCATTAAATTTGAAATATTCTTAAAGTTTAAACTTGTCAAAGGCAAACAGTCACTAATATAGACCTGTGAGTCATTATTGCCTGTACGAGACATGCTTGTTGCACTCTGGGTAAAGGAGGCTCAAACACTGGAGCCTTTATCATTTCCAAAGTGCCCAAGTAAGGTATCCAGTGAATTAATCCATCAACTTCGTAAGTAAAGTGTAACATTACATCTACTTTTGTAGCTTCATCTATGATAAACCCCCATTGTTTGCGGACATCATGTCCCATGAGACATGAGGCAGCCAAAAATTGTCGGGTGTAGATCGTTCCGCCCAAATAAGACAGGTCCACATTAAATTACCACTCACACACATGCATTGACCACTGGATCCAACTTGCAGTCGGTAATATGACCATGAGTGGTTGAAAGCCAACTATAAGCCTGATTCCCCCACCCCCCACCCCCCACCCCACCCCCCGAGACATGATGTCCGTAAGCATGCATATATTCAGCGAAAACCCCATGTCGGAATAGGTCAATGGCAGGCCATGTGCAGTAACAAGCAGTGTGTTTTTCAGGTTTGCGTTACAGCGAGGCGTCTCCAGTATCAGTCAGGGCTCCGATGACACTGACACTGTGGCGGTGTTCTTGGGTGATGACAAACCTGTGACGCTGGGACAGGCCCAGGCTGGGTCAGGACGACTGTCAGCCAAGCAGAGAAGGTACGATCACCATGGCAACTGCCCACAGCTTTGGATGACCCAGTCATTTATGGTAGAACATGGTCTTGAAATTGCAGTTCTGTAGCTGAGACCATTTGGTACAGTGCTCTGGGACCCTCTATTTTATAACCCTTTATTTTGAGACCACCTTGATTCTTTTGCAACCTATTTTGGTCGCAGAGTGCAATTTTGTGTGCCACTGAACCTTTATTTTAAGACCACCTGGAATATCATACTAAACTTTCATGGTCCCATGGGCATTCTTAAAATAGATTGTAGATATTGTTTCCTTTAGATTTAGTCACTTACTTCAACAGACTGATCCCCCATGCTAGGTTTGATGCTAAGGAGTCATGTTGACAACAGCACTCAGAATCATCCCAAGTCCACAGATCTAAAGCATGAGAAGTGTTGATTGATTCTATGGAAGTTTGAGTATTCTCTGATAGATACATGTACTGGTAGGCTAGTATAGTACAACATAGGACTCAGACGGACTGATATTACTAATGGTGGCCATTATCAGCGCCAGGCTGGAGGAATCCTATATTGTACATGTACTGGACTACATGTAGGCTGATCCATTGCAAGCAGTATACTCCTTATACATGCTGTAGATAGACATACACTGTACATGTGGCCAGCGTTTGAGTATTGGATTAAACACAATCTCTTCTGTTCATGCTATGGCACACCATGATACATGTGGAGAGTTTTTAGGCTATGGGTATACATGTATATCAGATAACTGTACAGCAGTCCCTTTAAAACCACACATGGGACCATAAAAAAATGGTTTCATGGTGGTCTTAATCAAACAAAGGTCCAAGAGGACATAAAATTGCACTTTCTGAGCAAGTTATGTGGTCTGAAACCCAAGCTGGTCTTTAAACTAAAGGGTTATAAAATACAGGGGCAATTGTATACATACATTGCATCCACCTACTGCTTTTGTTTACAAGTGCGTCAAGAGATGGAAGATATATTTGTACAATGTAATAGCAGTTGAAGAAAAGCAGCTGTGACAGAATTTATAAATGGTTTGGTGATGCGTTTGAAACCTTTTCAGTGGTCCCTGCATTTCAAGTCCACCCATTCAGCCACAAAAGTATGGTCTTAAATTGAAGGTGGTTTTAAATGGAGGGATATTTATATTGAAAACATAACAGTCAGTGTCATCACTGATGGCCGGTCTTAAAATACAGGGAACTCTTAAAATGGAGGGGTCTTAAATCGCGGTGACGACTGTATAAAAGATTTCCACTTTCACATCTATTGCCTGATAAAATGATGTGGGTTAAAGAGTCTAATGTTGTGATTGTTTCACTTCTAGAGATATGAAAAAGAAAGCCAGACTGGCTCAGCTGGTGAAGGAAGGTAAACTGACGGAGGAGGAAATGGCCATAGAGGAGCAAAGACTACAACAGGTCAGTGGATGTGTCACGCTTTATAGGCACTTGATCTTGTCTGGACAGCTGTTTCTTTCCCTTTCCCTTTCAACATTTCGTTGTATATCTGTAATTGAATCTGTTACCAAAGACCGTGACCTGTCTTTAGAGACCATATTTTTGTGACCGAATGTGCTGGTCTTCCACTGAAAATGTATTGTTGTGCAAACAGACGTGGTTCTGTTCGTGGTTATGCACAGATAATTGATTTTTTTCTCTGAAATATTCTGCCACATGAATCATGGTATTATGTGTCTGGTTCTTCATGTTCTAGGAACCCCCACCACAGCCACAGTCTGCCAAACCAAGGGAAGAGACCGGAGTGCCGCCGCCGAGTCAGGCACCACCGGCAAAGAGAGGCCAGAAGGTGGGCGATGTGATCAACTTAGTAAATAACAGGCCCAGAGTTCTTGGAGATTTTTTTTTTTTTTATTAGACCTTCTGATATCAGATACCCATTTAAAAAGTGCTGTGGGATCAGGTATTAATCACACAGCTAACAATTTATGAAAAATATAACAATGTACCAACATGTAGGGACAGTGTGGATACACATCTGTAGATTTTTACATGTGTTCCTATTGTGAAATACAATCTCAGTGTAAACAGTTGTGAATCTCCGAAGCTGAAGTGGCGCATGTTGAAATTTTCATTCGAATGCCTGTAAAATGAGCCTCACATGAGTACAGGTGGCCTCGCTCACAAGGAAGAACCACTCCTAGTTCTGCAGGATGACCCCTCCCACATATAGGACCATCTGTTCCAATGATTAGTGATGATTAGATGGACTGGGCTTTGTGCCTGCTTTCTCTGTCACGGTATAGCCATAGGCTTCGTGTAAGTAACTGGGCCGCCACTTTTGATTTACTGGAGGTGGAAGCTGGTAAAGTAACTTACAAAGAGTTGATTCACATGGATTTGGTTTTTGGCAGTGAATTCATAAAAACCTGTGTTTATGAATATGTTCAAAATTACAAGCTTATACACTGGCGCGAAAACTGCATACAAAGTATTGGCGAAATCATACTTGCGATTCTGTAAGAAGAATAATGCATATGTACATATGATACAGATGACAATAATACATGTCTATACTATTATCTGATGTTATAGATAGCTCACTAGAGCCTATCCTGCAGAAACTTGGAGCAGGTCATCCTTGTGAACAAGTCGACCGTATACCCCTTACACATGGATCACTCACTCAGAGTTTGATTCGAAGCAGAGATACAAATGAGCGTAGTCCATGTATATGCGTGACTAAGGCATCAAGCCTGCCCCTGAGGGCTGTGTTGAAATCCTTGCCCACTGTCCTGGCCCGGAGTCCTTTATTTTAAAAAAACCCAAACAAATGATTCTTTTGTAAACATCCACTCAGGTGCCCGTTAAAGGAATTAAGCCTTGTTCTGAGCGACGCTTCGAGGTTTCAATTGTCATTTACTTAGCAACTGTCATAAAATGTGGGGCAACGCAAAACTTCTTTTACATCGATGGTGTCAAAAAATCCCACCAATAACTATTTTAGCGTAATTTACATGCATGTTAAGGAGACACCTTTATTGCCAGATTTGTGAAAATTATTGGGTATGATCGGCAAGTAGAACAGCGGTCTGTGTTGTCTGACAATGCCCGGCAAGGGGGTTATTGTTGGATTTAGATCTTGCGCAGACAATGGGGATTTTGGTCAGTACACAGACCGGTACATGTATGTTATAATGTAAATTTAATAATATACACATGTATATATCAGCACATGTACTCAGCCAAAATGTTAATAATTAATTTAACTGTTACAGTCCAATGTTGAAAGTATAGTAATCTTGTCTGTACATTTCCATGTACCACTCTGTATATGTTCTGTGTTGCTAGGCGAAGCAGAAGAAGATTAAGGAAAAATACGGAGACCAGGATGACGAGGAGAGACAACTGAGAATGGAGATCCTGGCTGTAAGATAATCCAGAAAGCAAACTGTTCCAGAACAGGTCCTCCGCGAATAGACACAGGCTGTACTAAACAATTACCACGATTGTACTGTGGCCATAAAATGTCATTTTATGTCTCATCTGATCCTAAAAAAAAATGTCTAATGATACCATAATAATTTGCCTGCAACCGAATTAAGTTTTCTTTAAAATAAAAGAATTGGGCCTTGTATGTACCTCACAAGGCTAGATCTGCATGAGCAGGTAACATTATTGAGTGATCATAGCTGTGAGTTAACGCACACACTGGGGTGCTGGTATCAAGAAATAATTATTGACTAACAAAGGAAAGAAATAGAGGCTAGATTAGTTACAAATAATAATTAGGTTTCAATTTCACATTCATTAGTATACAAACTAATGTTGCTGTCTCATATTTCAATCTTTACTCTAGTCAGCAGGAGCCCCCAAAGAAGAAAAGAAAAAGAAAGGAAAGAAGGGCAGACAACAACAGCAGCAACAACTACAAAAGCAGCAGCAGCAGCAACAAAAGCAGCAGCAGCAGCAACAACAACCACAGAAACCAGGACAGAGTCATCCACATCGCAAACTGACAGTGGAAGATATACGCAGAGAGACTCCAACGACGGCACAGGGAGGTTAGGCAGTAGAGCATAGGGTTAGGCAGTAAATGTAATATATTCAACTAGAGCACATGGAGGTTAGGATTCGGAAGTAACTGTATTCTACCAGAGCGCATTTAGGTTAGGCAGTAAATGTGATCAGGTAGGGCATAGGGTGGCTAGGCAGTAACTGTAAGCACCAAGCAACAAGCTGGCAGAAATAACATTAAATGCTGAATTATAGCTGTTGACTATTATGATTATGTAGTGGTAGTAGTGCATGTAGTTGTAGCAGTAGTAGCAGCAGTGGTAGTAGTAGTAGTAGTAGTAGTAGTAGTAGTAGTAGTGGTAGTGGTAGTGGTAGTAGTAGTAGTGGTAGTAGTGGTAGTGGTAGTGGTAGTAGTAGTAGTAGTAGTAGTAGTAGTAGTAGTAGTAGTAGTA
>JAAUYG010149425.1_pt1 | contig 12778 bp, 12 predicted proteins | sample 7278091 | NCBI WGS metagenome assembly JAAUYG01 (sample SAMN14350201, study PRJNA611818) | marine sediment metagenome | isolation source: surface marine sediment (0.6m) | place: French Polynesia: Moorea | collected 2018-08
AATGAACCCCTGGGTCCCTGAGCTCTGGTTACCGTGACAACCACACATACATCTTGGTTGTCATGGCAACAAAAAAGTAGTAGTGGATTGTACAACATCATGGGTTATATCTTATATGAAGGACAAAGAAAGAGAAACTTGCACTGAAACACGCTGAAAAGCTTGCTAAAAAGAATTACACAGGTGCGTGTTGGATAAATTGGCACTGAACTACTAGCAACAAGAAAAACACCCAGTTGTACGAATACGGAGCTACAACTGTAGCAAAACCACCAAATATTATGTACACTTTTTCAGGAAATGCATGGTGGCTAAACATTCGGTCAAATTTTGGCCATCTTCTAAATTCATATGATATGTCTCGCAACAAAATTTGTAAACCGTGCCAAATGAAAATTATAAATTATCTTCCAACATTAATGTAATGATTTGAAAGATTTTGAATCTCTCTCGCCTGTAGAACAATTTCCCTTTGCTCCTAACCCAGCTAAACAACACAGCTAGACTAAATAATACACCGCAACCACACTATTCTTGCAGCTTTAAAACGCATGTGGGCCGTGGGATTTCCCAGCCAAACTAAAGTTAAAGAGATTATACAGAACTCGCCACTAAACTGATTTATTACGTTATACAGAGCCTGGTGGTTCTGAAATCAAATTTCGGCCAGCACACATCTCTATTACAAGTTGTTCAGAACAATTGAGAATAAACCTATATGAACACTTAATACACATATATAAATGTACCAAACAACCACCCTCTTTGCCCTCAGCTGTCACCAGCAAACACTATGCCAACCCTATGGTAGGAGATTCTGGGATGTTTACAGTGTACAACTCAAAACTCGAAAAGTCATTTCGTTCTCTTAGAATTCGAAAAAACTTCAGGCACAAACAGACCCCACGCTATTAAACCCTGGTGTTCCCTGTCTACAATAGTCTGTAATATGCCTGATGTATTGTTTACCCAGACTCCCACTCTGTGGTTCTGCAATGTGCCTTAGTTCCCCCACCAATCGGTCGAGTTCTGCTGCTGCGGCTGGTTGTAGTTCGTTCCGCCGTACGAACCGCCATAACCTCCTCCATAGAAATACTGCTGAGGATTCATGGCGTTGCCAAAGCCGGGATTGCCACCGGCGCTGCCTCCTCCGCCAAACTTGTTCTGTTGTCCACCCGCGAACTTGTTCTGCTGACGATAATCGCGGGAACCGAAGCCTCCGGCGAACCTGGATAGATAGATGGACACATTAGAGAGTGCCTGTCACAGATTATATACAGTAGTTCTCATGGCTGTAACAGGGGGATTTTAATGTGTCGGTGTAGTATTACAATGGAACTCTTGCCGTAAGACCACTCTGTGGAAGTAACACCACCACGCAATTCAAACCAAATACTAGATGACCAAAAGTTAACCCGCCTGAGTCATATTGTTTATGAGTTAACACAACCTAAGAATTAAGATAAAACAGCTTGAACTGTGGGTATCCTTCATTCCCAGGGCCCGCTGTACACAGCATAAGGCATATTCTGCAACACTGTAAACATATCCCAACTTGTTGCATATTACATGTTTTTATATGTTTATGACTTTCTGAAGGTTAAGGCTTTTGTTTATTTGTTAAGTATTTGTTTATTCTGTTTCTGTCCGAGAGGCTGTATTTGAATGCTATTGTTGCCTGAAGGCTGAACATTTGACTTCAGCATTTGGGACTTGAAGATCTGTTGGCAACTTCACAACAACGAACTGTTCTAATAACTACAGTAGAACTTGCCTTGAAAAACTACCCCACTGCCCAACAAAATGTGGCGTCTAAACAGAGGTGGCCTCTGGCAATCACTCAAAATTTATACTCAAATGCAGGTTTTTGCAGTCCTTCAAGCCAGGTTTTTCTGTACCACAATGCCAAAGCGCATCAGTACCTGTTTCTCTGTGGCGGGCGTCGGCCACCAGTGTGCCTGGCCTCGTATGCCAGGGACTCCAGCCAGGATGGACACTCTTGTTTCGCCTCCACCAGGAGCTCAACAAGGTCCTTCACGATGTTCTTGTTTTTGTCATTGAAGAAGGACGTTGCCAGTCCTGGGTGGCAAATATTAAATGTAAATTTTGTTTTATTCTGAAGATTCAATGTAAACTGAAACTGTTAAAATGTAATTTTGCAAGCATTTTACTGGCATACTAAACAGCATAAACATGTCAATTCATTTTAACATGGCCCCAAGCTTGGGGAGCTTTAAACATGGGTATGGATTAAAATGTACAGTGCATATTCAGGTCAACTACATAAATATTGAATAGTATACACAGGCACAGTGTACATTCACTGTAAATGGCCTTAGGGAATTCTGTTTATATTTACTCACCCAAGTTCCCGACACGTCCAGTACGGCCAATGCGATGGACGTACTCCTCTATGTCACTAGGCAGATCAAAGTTGATAACGTGTTTCACATTAGGAATATCCAAGCCACGGGCTGCCACCTAAAAACCAGAAATATTGCAGATGTAAGATCACGTCAGGAAGCCTTTGTAAAACCACTAAATCAGATACACTGTTGCTTCTGAAAGCTGTTTTTGGTGTCTACTCATTGCAAATACTACCATGCTATCCCCTAACCCCACCCCACCCACACACACCGCAGTAGCGACAAGGATCGGTGTTCTCCCGATGCGGAATGTTTTCAGGGCTTCTTCTCTCTCACGTTGTGACCTGTCACCATGGATACTGGAAGCCGGATAGTTTTCCTGATGCAAGAAGTACTCCAGGGCATCGGCGCCTTTCTTTGTCTCCACAAACACCAAAGTTAGAGACTCTGGGCCTGGAGACCAAAAGACAATACAGTAATAAAAGATTAGTAATAAAAGATTAGTCCGAGACAGCCATTTGCTAGATTACATCAAATGTGTTGTTGACTTGTTGTGTAGCTTTAATAGATACATGCCGAGACCTAATTCACCATTTCAGTTGCCGAGTTACATTACAACACTTAGAAATCCTGCAGATGGTTTCTCAAGTATTCAAGTTCAAAATTCATCTCCAGTTTATAACAGACAATGGTGGAGAATGTGATCAGGGAACTTTGATTTTCATTTCTAGAAACTGGCCCCTTGACTACAGTTAAAGGTTATTTTAGTCCTTCAAATTCACATGCAGCAAATCAATCAAACGATTTATATTGCGTCATTAACAACTGTGATCGTGTGCGTGAATGCCAGGAGTGAGTGAATACGTGAACATGGTTTATAGTTGTTTCGAAAATTTTTCAGTCTCATAGCGACTGGAAAAAGGTTCATCAAGCTCAATGGCTTGATCTATGGACAAGGTCGTGTATGTAGGTATTGGTGTGTATGCACTGGACACGCCTTGTGCTGGTGTCCTGTCCCCATGAGAGCACAGACAGAAGACTTTGAGACCACATTTCCTGGCAGACTGTACAATTCAATATACAGACCAGGTGCTGTTGGAAATCTGAGACTGCTAGAAAGTGGTCTTGTCTTTGATGTGATCTCATGCCAGAGGGGCTCAAAAAGCAACGTTTCACTGGCATCTGGACCTGTCACTGCGGAACATATACCTCGTACATAACTTGTCTAGGGGACAGCTGGGCTAGAATCCCTGAACTTGAGGGAAGCACATATAGACCAATACCAGGGCAACCCAGGAAACATAGTCGAGTTGTCGGCTGGACGGGTATTTGCTGTGTTGCATAGCTGTACCTGAAGCATTAAGCAGATCCAGAAGGAAAGATCGTTTGTCATCCTCCTCCACCCATACCACTTTCTGGGTGATGTTCTCACTGGTACTGCCAACACGACCAACCGCCAAGAAGATATAGTTCTGGAGAAAGTCTCGGGCTAGCATCTGTAATGGAGAACAGAGGTGTTGTATACTGGATACCTGCAATATCTGCATACACCTTGGAACTTTGTAAGTGGCATAACTGACAAAATGTGGAGAAGATTCACCACCATGTCTATCTCTTTGTTATCTTGTCATGCAAACTTAGCGTAACGACCACATCATCAAGTTTTTGGCAACTACAGCCAGAACAACGTTGCACTTAAGGTCTCTTGCTCGCTCTTGGGATTTCATTCCAGTACAAATAACTTACATCACAAAAACTTCTAACTCATCTTTACTAAACGCTAAAAAAGCTTTTTAATACTGAAGGGGATGCCAGGATATCTAAGCCAAGTCATATCAGACTTGCATGAACTACACAAGCCAAAACTTATCTAGAGCATGAAAACTTATCTAGAGCCCAACAATTGCTGCCAAGTTGATTACGGGACTCTAGTAACCAGCAGCTTGTTTCTGGATACTAGCTTCTTGTACCTGGATCTCCTTCGGAAACGTAGCACTAAACATCAGAGTCTGACGAATGCCCACTGTAGGCATTGTGTCCTTCTCTACAATACGACGGATCTGGGGCTCGAAACCCATGTCCAACATTCTATCGGCCTCGTCCAGGACAAGGAACCTTGAGAACAGACACAGCACACATGTAAGTTTCGTCTCGAAAAAATCTTTAAAATTAAAGTTCCAAAATAATCTTTGAGAAAACACTAGGTATCTAACCAGTAGCAAATATTTTCCCCGGACGAGTACATGTTACATTGCCGAAATGCATACAGCTCCATTGAGTTTGGACCTTCACACTTTTTATGTGCACTATTGTACACGGATAATTTCCAGTCTCATAGATTAAACATTGATCCAAAAAGAGATATCAGTTTTTGCTTTTTCACATTTTCAGAAATAATGTTACAATGAGAGCTGAAGATTTACTGAAAAATAATAGCAGTAAAATAATAGCAGTAATAGCACGCATGTACTGCAATGTAAAATGCTGACATTATCCATCCATCCATCCAACCACCACTGTGCAGCTCTTACTTGATGTGGTCGAGAGCAACCTTGCCACGTTCCATCATGTCCACTAGACGTCCAGGTGTGGCCACCAGGAGGTGACAGCCACGCTGCAGATCCCGCATCTGTGCCCCTATATCAGCCCCACCATACACCACGCATGGCCGGACATGGGAGCGGTAGGCAAACTGGAAGATTATAAAAACATTACATATTTCTACAGGGCTCATTTTTCAACCCTACATTTGCCATGTCCAGGTATAAAGCATCTGCAACGGCAAGGGTCTACAAAAATTATTTCCATGCTGCAGAAGTGGTCTTAAAATGTAACAACTACAGTTGCATCAAATCTCTATCATAACTGTCAGATAACACTTACTTGGTGAATAGAAGGTCATTAACATCTTAATCATTCCATTTTCTACAATTTGAGAAACAATAGGAACATAAAGTACTCATCTTAGTCTTGAACTCACCTTCCTGGCCTCATCATAGATCTGTGACGCCAGTTCACGTGTCGGAGCTAGCACCAGCGCCAGGGGATACTGCTTCCTGCTGTTGAAACGCCCCACAGGCTGAAAAAGTCAAACACGTCATTGTAAGGCTCCTAGACTCGTTTGAGCTACAGGATTAGATGTTACTGGAAGAGAGCTTCATGCACCATGCATTCAAATAATATCACGTTAACCACAGAACCAACCGATCAGCCCCAGTCTGCAGCTAAATAACAAAAGGAAACCCTACTGCCTTGTTGAAAGGGTACTGAGCCTCAGCAATGGCATACAGGAAGTAACAGACACAATGCCTTTATAGTTACTTCCGCTTCGATTTTCAAACTTACGCTATCTTTGTCTTCTGCTATGTTTGGTGGGCCTGCGGCATAGATCTGGCTCAAGATTGGCACAAGGAAAGCAGCCGTCTTCCCGGATCCTGCAACGAAAGACATGACATATTGAAGCATACTTTCTAAAGCTAAAGATACACAGCGCCTCTCGATGTCATGAACTGTAGTGCTGGACATAAGCCTCAAAAGTGTAGCGAGAGAATCGTGGTCCATTCAGCAGGGGTGTATCTTATGACTACTAGGGTTTCCCACTGACAACCTAAAACTACTCTGAACCAGGTACCACTGGATTGGTACACCTATTCCATGAATCAGAATGCCTATGATGAGTTATGTTTGACAAAAAGACTCGATAAGTGCTCAGAAGTTTCAGCTTAAGGGTACAGCTGCAGCAGCCCTTTACCTTTATAGGCAGGTATACATACGATACAAGTACCCTTATCCTTTATCTGGTATAACATGTATTTAGCAGTGTTGTACTTGCATACCACATACTTGTATTTCTTATTTACACAACATGTACTGACCAGTCTGAGCACAAGCCATCAGATCGCGTTTGTTGCATACAACCGGAATAGCATACTTCTGTACTGGAGTTGGTTTCTCATACTTGGTCAGTGCTATGTTGTTGCTAATGATCTCGCCGAGATCCACATCGGCGAACTGGAAACAAAAGGCTGAATATGTCAACTGAACCACAAGTTGCTGCTTTACCGTCTATTCTGTTGGATTTGAAATCAAAGTAAAAGCAGAAATAGCGGTATACTTCTTTGATCCTCTATAAAGGAGAGAAGAAATGGTGTCCCCCAAGCAGGGTGCTTTGGAACATGAAGAGCTCTCACATCATCAAACGATATTTCTGCAACCACATCATGCAGCTCTTAAAGAAGAAATATGATCCGAGACAGACTGGTTCTGGTTGTAAAGCAGCAAGGAATCAACTTGTATATGTACTTACTGCAGCAATGTTCTTCGGACAGTCTTCACCAGTTGCCTCAACAGGTATGTCTTCATACTTGTCGAAGTTGATGCCAGTGTTGTGGCTTCCAAACAGCTCTCTGGAAATTGAAACAAACGTCATGGTTATTGTGGTGTCAACAAAGATCTTTATAAAGCAAACCTCCAATTAAAAGAGATTTCACAGTCTAATTCAGAGTAGTTTAAATACTGTAGTTTTTATGTAACAAAGAAAACTTTCAACTATTATGTTATTTTTGTTACTTGAAACTTTTATAGCGCTAGCACTATCTCGACACTGCTGTTACATAGGGCGTACTACAAGGGGTACTTAGAAAAATACTTCAAAATGTTACTAAGGACAATTGTTGTATATCAATGCATAGAGTGAGTAATACCAGATTAAGCTGTAGTTTTAGGAACACAAGAGCTTGGAAGTAGACACACATTACATAAAAACAGAAGATCCAACAAACTTTGAATAAAGAAAGCATTAACTTACTGTTCCAGTCTGTCGTTTCGTGGCAGTGGCTTGGACCAGTCGACGGGCTCCGGCTCCTCTTTCAGTTTCCCCCAGCGACCTCCTTGACCACCACCTTGGTACGGTCTGTTGTCCGTGCGGTTATCCCAGCGGTTCATTCCCAGTCCGCTCTGCCCCTGCTGCGATCCACCGCCGCCCCAGCGATTATTGTAACCTCCCTGGTTACGATCGCGATCAGAATCCAGGTTGTCCCAGCGGCCTGTTCTCTGCTGGTTGGGGCCACCTACGTCACGGTCCCGACGGTCGCGGCTGTTGCTACGATAGGCATCACTGCCACGGTTTTCGAAGGGCTGTCCATTGCTACGCCCATCCCGCCAGCCAGAGCCCTGACTGTTACCACGCCAGTTTCCCCCATCTTGGCTGTTACGGCGGTTGTCGTAGTTGTTGTTCCAGCGACCTGGTCCATTCCCCAGGTCATCTCTGTCGGCGCTCCACCCTCTTTAAAATGAAAAACAAACCATGTACATACTACATAGAGATCTAGGCTGCAGAGAAAGGTATGCTACATGAGATATGGCTGCATCCAGTCATCCACATTTGGACAAGTATACTAGATTTGTTCTCTTCAAGTGACCAGTTTCTTGTAAATTTTAAGCACAGAAAGGATGTTTAGCAAGCCCTGTGGAAACCCTTCTTTTCTAATACTTAAGATTGGGTGTTTCTAGATTTTTTTAAAACCAAGTGTTTGAGTGTTTGAGGACCTAGGTCTGAATTTACACAGGGTAGAGAAATGGAAAGAAAAGACGTCTGACAGAGAAAACTGGCACAACAAAGTCCGGGAAAGCAAATCTACAGAAGCTGGCTTTACCTTGGCCCACGGTCGTTCCTGTTGTCAGGTCCTGGGCCCCCAGAGCCCCGGTTGTTGTAGCTGTTAAAATCAGGACCGGAGGCGCTTCGTGGAAGGCTGTTGAATTTTCTGTCTTGGTCTAAAAAAGCAACAGCAAACACGTTAGATTGAATATGTCATTTACACACATAACTACACCACATGCACTGGTAAACACTGTTAAATAAGTTCCAGTAACAATTGATTCATATGTTGTTTTTGTTTCCCTTACATCAGTTCCACCATGTTTGGATTACAAATATGTCCTTGTGGAGAACATGTATAAACAAACTATTGAACCATTTTACTACATACTAATGGATACGGTTAGATGTGGTCAAGAAGTAAGTGATCAACAAAAGGACAAAACTCAGAATTTCATTATTGGGCCTGTCATATGTCCTGGTTTCAGCCAAGTGATCAAACGTAATCTTCAGCAACATAGTTGCAATTTGTCGCAAAACACAAGTTATGCTAAGCAATAATCCAAACTAACGGAGTGTTCCATGATACAAAAAGAATCTATCTGTAAGCTGTCCTAATGTACTTACAACACTACCAGTGGAATATTTAATATAGATATGACACACTTACAAATCATTACAGGTATAAAGATGTAACAGGCAGGAACAGAATTGGTTAAGCAATGCATAAAAACAGCCAACAATCAAATATAAAGACACACAAGTCAAAAACGGAAAATATACATTAAACAAACTTCAACAAAGCACCAGGCAGTTTTATTCTATATTGGTGGATACAAAAATATCCAAGGGGTCTGAAACTATATGAAGCATACACAAGTATTTGCATCACATTTGTGAGCATACCTTAAACATTTTGAGATAATGCATTGCTCTATGATGCAAACAATAATATTATGATGCCAAACATACAAACTACTAAATCTTCAAGATGGGAAGTCTTTACTCTAAAGTATCACGTAGCTCAGGTTATAAGTTGTGTTTTTCTTTTCTTCCTTTCAAATTCTTAGTGCTCATTCGTAACCGCTCATTTCAATAGGATGGGTGCAAATTTTGGAATGAAAATGCAATGTATAGGGCACGTTTTTCACAACATGCAGAAAAGGTTTACTAACAGGACCCCTTAGAATCCACATGCAGCCAAACGACAGCAAAGAAATATCGAACTGACATTCCCCAATGTATGTTAGTGTCACTGTCAGCCATCATCATCATTTCCACACGGACAGTATTACACTTCAAAGGTGGCACTGCAATCCAGGAACAAACTCCAGAGATCGGTTACACTGGGGAATTCAGGATTATTTTGGGGATGTCTGGCATCTCTCCCTACCTCCTGAGTGATAGTCACCCGGTGGATTCCCCACTGGGGGGACTCCGCTGAAGTTGTCAAAATTGCCTTGGTTGCCTCGGCCTGATGCTGAGGGCCCACCCTGGCTGTCTCCTGTATCGGAGCCCCGGAGGTGCGGTGGCAGATAGCGATTTCCTGTGAGAGTGCAGAGACGAGCCAATAAGGCTGGATCTCGTGTCACACACCGACACAGCAGACCTATATCCAACCTTTTAAGTCGCTAGTCAAATATTTGATGATTTAATAGTTAGATACTTGTGTATTTTGACTATTTTCTAACATCTTATTTGGAGCACAGAGAATTGCACATCATACATATTTCTGGTACCAGATGTTGGTTTACCCAAATTCTTATTAAGTTTACACAAAGGAACAGTAATGAATATACTGAATAAGTTCTTTAAATTGCAATCTATTGTCTCTTCTGGAGGATGCTTGCAAATCATTTCAAGCGGCCCATACTACTGAATAAGCTGTAATGTTAGGGACAAAATTAATAAACTTGGTGCACTCAAGAAAAAAAAGGTTTCCAACATACCATCCCAGTAACAATTATATCTTAAATTTGAAAAGAACAGTGTAGAAAAAAAAAAGTTTGTCATTTTTTGCAAAACACAAATCATGCACAGAAAGATATGCAGGACTAGGAGTACAAGTAAATAAATGAAACCACCACTCAGTCAGCCCCAACCACACCAGCCATAGCTCACATACCTTCACCCTTAATCATAAAACACATGTATGTAAGAGCATTTGGGGACTTTGCAAGAATACTAGCAGTGGCTGGTCACCTTCAGGTCCAACATGGCTGACCACGCATGCAAAGGATTCATACAGAACATACTTGCTGCAGGTAAAAGGCAGCACAAATTGGGCTAGCCTACTAGACTATAAATACTATCACCCCAGCAAAAAGCAAATGAATGCATACATCAATGCAATCATATAAAGCATGGTGCAATTTTGAAAACGAAAGACACAAGGATAGGATTGATCAACTTTTGTATCACAACCAAGTAGAATAAAACTGCCGGTTTCATTCAAAAGTATAAAATATCAAATCACAAAATAACTTAAATTCTAGACATAGTGACTAACTACAGCACCTCTGTGCATGCTGCCCGGACCGGGTCCGAATGGCCCCGGTCCTCCCGGGCCTCCTGTTCCTTGAAAACCCGGGTTGCCGGGAGGCGGAATCATCCCATAGAACGACGCAGCCTGGGCTTGCAACTGGTGAAAAGCCTGCAACTGCTGTGGTGTCACTGGCCCAGGTTGCACTTGCCCAGGCGGCATGTTGGGTGGTGGGAACGGGGGCTGACTGGTGGCGGCCACATTAGGAGCATACTGGTTGCCAGGACCACCCCTTGGGCTAGGTCGATTGTAGCCCCCCCGGTCTACAATAGAACAGAAACGGAAGCCTTAAAGCCATAAAGCCTTAAATACAAGACTGAAATACTTCGCACTTACTGAACCAGATCTTAACCAGGACATTAAAATCACCTCGTCACTGTACAAATACTGGTTCCAAGTACTGAGGAAGGGGATCCGAGAAAACCGGAAAATTCGAGATTTAAGTTTGCTGCATGTGAAAATTTGAAAGCACCCCTTTTCTGAAGTAGATGAAAGTTCCCTCATCTGGCAACAATTCTCACCATGGAGAACAAGAAACATACTTACTTGGGCCGCTTTGGTAGCCGCCTCGTCCTCCTCCCCGTCCAGAGGAAGAGTTCAAGTCTAGCCCAGCAACCTGAATACAAAATATGGCGTTATATCATTCAACATGACAACACCCAATTGGAACAATTTCTAATATTTTACTGGAAAATCTTTTAATGATATTAAAAGCTTTGGTGTGCCATAATTACAAGGAGATGAGAACACATATGATCAGACAAGACAAGCGTGTTTATATATAACCCCCCGGGATATAAACCATAGTTGTAACAAACTGATATTTAAGAAGAACTGCAATAATTCCATAGCCTAGGTGCATATTTGTTGGATTTATCAAATCATCAAATTTATTTTAAGACTTTCTTTATAACCCCCGTGACATAAGTGTATATGTAGAATTAACTTTGCGTTTTACAATTACGATTCTGGCTATGTAAATTAAGAAAACTGAAAACAATCTAACTAGCTTAATCTGTTTAGCATTTGTTTGGTATGGAGAGGGCAGCTGTAGTCTTGAATAGGAACAGGGAAAGTGTATTTTGCGGGATGCTTCAAAAATTCAAATTTTAAAGAAATATTAATAGTAAATCCGGCATTATCTAAACTTCAAACAAATATTATAACTTTCAATGCTTTGAAAACGTGTGATCTAACCATTTGGATACGTTAGATGACTTCACGACAGGAGTTTAGATACATTAGCGTACTTAGTTTGCCAGTAGCTACACCCAGATTTGCTTTTATTCGGATTAGGTACTTGGGAATACAGAATCAAGCAGATAGCCGGTGTTCAGATGTTCCGAGAAATACGCACATTTTCTGCTGTACTACTGTAGTCGCAATGTTAGCTAATGTTCTAATTTCGCTGCGGAAATCATGGCCTAAATAGGCCCAGCATCCGTACCAAATATTAAATTTATCAATCTATATTACCTGCTGTTCTAGACTCTTTCCATTTTGGTTGGAATCATCAGGCATATTACAGACTATTTTGGACAGTTCGCACCACTTTCTGTTAGATGCTTGTTGGAAAATGGCGTTTTCCTCCACAAAGACCGTATAACTATTTATAGCAGCCGATCACGTGGGTAACGTATGAAAGGGAGCCTTAGTTTTCAGACACGGTTAGAATTTCACCAATTTGGACGTGGATTTTTATTTTTATCAGATCTGCATGCTTGAAGTCCTGAAGTCTTGAAATTGGACGATAGCCTTCCGGCTTTAGCTCCTTCTCATACTTTTTTCATATTTCCATCCGTGCACAGCGACAAAAGAGAAATTTAGTCATCATACAATGTCTAACTACCTCTGGTCAGCCACATTCAAGTGGAAACTTAAAGATCATATAAAACAGCAAACAATCATGACAATGATGAGGGAGACGTAAGATTAGTAAAGAACGCAAGCCTGATGATTACAAATGCAGATCCACTGTTTTTTTCTTTTCTTATTCTTTTTATTTTATTTATTTACTTATTTATTTTTTGTTGCTATTTTTTGTTGTTGTGGTTGTTGTTAGATCTGCATGCAAATGCAGATCTTCTGTTTTTGCTTTTCTTATTCTTTTTATTTTATTTTTTTTTTTATTTTATTTTTTTTTTGTTTGTTTTTTTATTCCGCCCCGGATGTTGTTAACACGATATCTCAAGACAGGTTGTTCGGAGAGCGATCAAACTTGGCAGTGTGGTAGGTCTCCACGAGGGCTCGCCACCGAATATTTTTGGTGATGAT
>JAAUYG010218063.1_pt1 | contig 12778 bp, 11 predicted proteins | sample 7278091 | NCBI WGS metagenome assembly JAAUYG01 (sample SAMN14350201, study PRJNA611818) | marine sediment metagenome | isolation source: surface marine sediment (0.6m) | place: French Polynesia: Moorea | collected 2018-08
AGACCGCACATAATGACCCTGCCACAGAAACAAAAACGTTCTTTCCGCAATCATTTTTCCTGCATAAAAAGTGTTAAACAGGGAAATTGTTGCAAGGATTTTGGTTTTCATTTCGCTCGCGCGGAAATGGTAGGTAGTTCTGTCAGGTTCGTTGAAGTTCCTTGTTTGGCGTGTTGTTCTCCAGCGCTGCGTGACGTTGGTCCAAGAACCAGATTTATATCGTTTGAGAACAGAACAGGTCCATTGTCATTCGGTGTTGACTTAGTGTAATGTCTGAGTTTCCCGTTTGTCAGGTTTTGGATCTTTTCCCAGAAATTGTGCAAAACCAAGAATCACTTTGCAGAATCAAGTTCTTTTAACTCTCGCTGACCTGAGAACTTCAGGAAACTCGGTGCTCTGATTCTGCAGCGGTATCTGTGGATGGAGATGTCGGGGACACGCGGCGGACAGCGCCCATTGGAACTGTCTGCGCCTAAAACGAAGATGAGAAATAAGAAATTGTGCGGAAATCTTGTTGGTGTGACTTCAACCTTTTGTGCTTCAGGGAGGAGCGCAGTGATGATTAAACACAGTGCAAGTACACCCAATAATGTTGAAGTAAAAATACCTACAGCTCACTTTTTCCGTAAGTCATCGTTTGTGTAACCTTTTTTCCGACATGGTGGTTTCATTGAGATCTCTAACTGAAGCCTGTTTGCCTCCTATTGCGAAGAGGATGGAGAAAGCCATTCTTAACTTCTCGTGGAACTTGGTAAATTGAAAAGACTGTCGTGTTTCTCTTTGGGAACAGTTCACTTTTTTCGGTGTTACATGTTCTCAATGTGACAGCAACAGTGCAAGACTCGGGAAAGTTATGCAAAGTAAAACCTGATGGTCACCATGCCTCACGACTTTATCCTTCGACTCTTCTTGCATAGAATTGCCCATCGAAATCGTAGACTAAAAGTGAAGCAAATTTTCTTTCAAATGGCTTTGGGCAGTGCGGTGTCGTTGCAGACAGCCCCCCTCAACACCCTCATTTTCTGCAGCACAGAATGCTGTGCGGCCTCGACACGAAAAAGCGCCCTTGTTCTGATTTGGCCTTTCTCTGCAATTTTGACTCCTTCTAAGTTTGCTTCCATGCAGGTTTCCTGGGAATTCATTCATGCCTTGGATTCCTTCCATAACATTCCTGAGTTTCTACCTTGTCGCAGAACTTTTCTTGATTGGCTGTCACTGAAATATTTCTCCAAATTCTTTATGCTTTGTCATTTGACCAGGACTTGAACTTTCTTGTTCAGGCGATTCGGTGGTTGGAATGGGTCTGATTGAACTACAAAACGCTGCAATTTGAGAGAGAAGAATTTCAAAAATTTCACTAATTTTCCCTCATTATGGAGATACTGCTGAATGGTTCAAGGTGTTGGTTCATGCATTTTTTTCACGTGAAAGTTGAAGGATACACTGGCATTATCAAACTTTGGGCAAACATGCAACAAGTACGTAAAATGTTTTGAGAAAGAGACGGGAAAATGTTGATTTACAACTGATGCTGCTGGTGCGTGAGTCCCCCCGGGCGTGAGCGTGCAGGCAGTGCGCGTAATGCTTTGCAATGCTCGGCTCACCGGAGGTCACCATCAGACAAAACGACCTGCGATTATTCCGTGAGGATGCTGGCTGTGCGCTGCGCGTTATTGCGTTGGATATCATTGGTGGATCCAGAGGGTCCTGGGTCTGCGCCCTGCGCAAAGAAACTGTAGATTTCAGGAAATGAACTGAGGTGTTTTGGGAAATTCCAGGTTGGATATGTTCCCTCTTGGGCTGTTCTGTACCTAGGATTCCTTTCCACCCAGTTTCTCCTCCAAATGCAGAAAGCAGGAGTCCATCTCCACGCTCCCGAGTCTGGATCGGTGACTGAATTCGAAAGCAGCATTGCTCAGGGTCAGAGTGCTGTTTCCCAAGCCTTCCCTTTGGAGTCTCTGCACCTGAAGAGATTCTTGTTTTCCTTCGTGCCACTTGCTGTGGATTCCAAAGGTGCATTCGTGAGTCCGCAAAAAGAACACCCACTTCGATCCTGTATCCGAACTGCATGGCTGCGTTTTTCAATGACACAAGGTGTTTTCTTGAAATTGATCGTATGTTTCCCACAGACCTGTCTCAAATACCAAGCGACGCAAAAATATTGATTTTGGTCAAACAGACTTCTTTCTCTGTGTGTGTGTGTGTGTGTGAGTGAGAGAGAGAGAGAGAGGACGTTGGTTTCCTGACTCGCAGTGTCAGCGGCCGCCCCACCATCTCAGCGCAGAATCTTGCTTTTGCTTTTTTCCAACTTTCACATTGCCACATCCAATTTGTTCTGGGAAGGTATGATGGTGGATGTCCGATGTAAGACATTTCTTCACGCGCCATTGCGCTTTGCTGCATTCTTCAGTGCGGCCAAGCTTTGGAGTGCTGCCTCTATTGCTGTACTGTTCTGGGTATGGTCTGTCTGAGGCAATTGACTCGAGACATTTAAACGCCGCTGTGAGTCAGGTGGGCCATTCACCAACCTGAGCTTTACACGGAAACCAACTCGGGTCGTGTTGACAGAAATAAATGCCTATGACTCTGCTTGATTTGCAAAATTGCATGACACGAAAACACTGTTCTGATGTCAGTCTGGATGTGCAGGAACAATCATTCAGGGAGGAAAGAAAGTTATGCTTCCTGCTCTATTCAGAAAGATTCAACAGCAATTCACTTGATAAGGAATACACAGAAAAGAACAAACCGCAATTGAGAAACCACTTCAATGCTATATGAGGAGGAAACGTGTGTTGTGATGTGAGCGCTGTTTGTGGGGTTGAGAAGAAATCTTGGAAGGTTTTGGTTGTTTCCTTTTGCTAAAGAACTGTCGAGAGAAATGCGCAGAAGTTTTTGGGCAGAAAGTGCAGTTTGTGAATCTAAGTGGGGATCAAATCCAATTGAGGAATAAAAAGTGCTGATAAAACCTGACACACTTGGAGAGATGGGTACCTTGACAAGGTAAACACTTTTTTGTTGTATTTTTGTTCTTCGCAAAAGTAGTTCAATTTGGCCCCAGGCCAGAGAGAGATGTATTTCAAATTGGTGCGGAGACTACTTTACAAATAGTTTTCATTTACTTTGAGGTGTAATAGCTGGTGGGAGATGGACCTTTGCTTCTGATGCCCTGTGGCTCTGGTTGCGCACACATGCATCGGTGCAGCGCAATTCCCAGAGCAGTCAAAGAACCATCGTTCCACCGTGGTCCTTTGTTGAAAAAAAAAAAATGCTTTGGAGACTGTGTGCTGTTCCAAGTCAAATTTTGCGAGAAACTTTCTTCTGTTGCCTGCAGAGTCAATTCCAGTCTTCTCTGGCAATTCTTGTTCTTGTGTGTTGGTGCCAAAAGAAAGGCAGCACTCGGATGTCACTTGGTCAGTCGGTTCTCCACCCACCTCTAATTTGAAGGAGGAATCAACCTTTGGAATCAATGGTGAAGATGTCGAGTTAAGGCTGACAATTCCGCAATTTTATTGAACATTTTTTTAAAGTCTGAGGTCTGTTTGCAAGAAAGAAAGTAAAAGTTTTTGTCAACCATGACAACAACAAAGGCACGCAAAATGTTTCACGATTGAAAGATTTCACTTTGGTTCGAAAATTTTTGGTTCAAAGAGAACGAGGGCGAGCAGCAAAAGATCCATTGTTCATAAACGAGTCACTTATATATGACGAGTTTTGAAGTCGCTCTGAATGGTGCCTCATTTCTATTGATGTAACAGTAAGATTAAGGTTCCTGTACTGGGAGATGAAAACGACATTCCTCTGGTTTTGACACGTGAAGAGACTTGGCAGTGATGTTGACAGTTGAAGTCGCCCATTAGAATTTACGGCACTGTCGCTTCGAGATACTGAACCAGAATGTAGCAAAAGTCAATTTAAGTTGTCTTCGTTTCTTTCTTCTTCAGTACAGGAATGTTGGGGCAGAATTTATGTGCGCACAACGGCAGTTTGCTGATGCCATTTTGATGTCCCTGAGGCACAGTTCCACTAACCTGACTTTGTGTTTTGGATAACATTGAACTTTTCCCAGGGGCGAGGGGAGTGAACTGGGCGCCTGTTTGCTGGAAAAATTACAGAATGCTTCAGGGATTCATCCTTCAACACTGTTCGGGGTTTGCACCAAACTGGATGCCAAACGAAAGAAAGAGCTAAGGTACCTTCTGTGTATGAAGCCAAAACAGTGATGCTCAGCTTGTTTGGAGAACTGTGTTTGCTGTTGAAAAGGATCATCTTTCATGATGATACACACGTAGAAAAAGCGATACATTTCAGCTTTTTGTGGAAGTAATAACAGGACATTTTACTGGTGAAGTTTTTGGTGGTGTGTGGGTGCTGGTACCTGATCTGAGGACCGGAGCTCGTCTCCGCTCAGCAAGTGGCAAAAATTAGCCGTGTTTATTCTGTGAGAACTGTCAACAGAGGCGAACGTGGCTGGCAGATCCCGTGTCTCCGCGTCAAGAATCGAGTTGACAAACTGACATAATTTGATGTAAATATGCCAACCCGATACCCGCCAATGCCATAAATAAACCTGGTTCTCCCGCCGGGCGTCATTTTCTTGCCTAGTTGTACTTTCAGCGCTAGTCTACTTCTTCTTCAAGAAAATGTTAAGTTGCTAGATAGCGTCATTGACACCAGAGACATAAATTTCGCTTAAGTGAGGGTTGTGTCTGTCCAGAAATGTTTCTGTTTCAAGAAATGTTATATAAACCAGCAAAATAGATTTGGTTGTCACACAGAACTGATCTTGGGTGCGTTCTTTTAGAGGATGGCCTCAGCAAAACGGGGCACAAAAGGGAAGACTAAGCTTAATTTGGGATCACGAGGAACAACGCTGCAACTCCAGACAGGATTTCCTCACCGCATCTCGTTTCTTCGTCCAAAGCACACAAAAAACACGGTGTTTGCCTGTGGGCGGTGCAGAGTCCAGTTGCAGTTGGGTCCATTCATGCACTCATTCAAACCCACACCCGTGCAGTGAGCACCCACAAATGTCCCACCTCGACATCAAGTGCATTACCATTCTGTTTTCTGATTTGCATCCAACTCAAGGATCGGGGATTCTTTTTTTCCAAAGCAAAACACGATTTTACCCAACTGCAGACCCCCAGAAGACCCTTTCGCTTACCAGCAGGTGAAGACTTGCGGGCAAACTTAATTGGCGTTGTTACATGTTAAGCATGAGCACAATGTTATTTGCTGAACTGAATGCACAAAAAGCCCATAAATAGCCCGGTCGTCAGACGAGGTAAAATTTATAGCGGAGGGCAGTGTTAATTCAACACGACGTGCACCTCATTTACCCACATGACTGCATCCCCAGTCAACAACAGGGACAACAACACAACTTTCGACTTCCAAAAGGCCCTTTTGCAACAACGCCTTTGTTTGCGTACGGTTGCGTGCGGAGAAGGTAGTCAGTTTCATTCTAGTGTCAGATCCATACATCCTGGCTTTGTCCTGCAACGTACATATTCCCCAAGCACAGGACCGTGCAATTCCGTCAGCTATGGATCCAGACGTTTTGATCAGGGTGGGGCCCATCTCCAGGGGGGCTGTTGTGGAAATCGCAAACTTGTAGCTGTTCTCTCAATGCATGGTGATGACAAGTATTGAAGGATGCCCACAAAAACGCTCCACCGTTTTACTGTGAGACGAATTGCACACTTGTGACTGGCGTGTTCTGGGTTGTGAATGGACAGATTAATCCGACAGAGATTTGCTGTTATTGGCTTGTAACATCTCCGGGAATGTTTGGTTAAGCGCTTAGTTCGCGACAAACAACTTGATGTATCGCTGTTGAAAAGGGCACAAAATATCGCAAAAACGGGCAAAGGGAATTCAGAGGTCGTTTTGTGAGCCCAATTCATAATCGCAGCGTAAAACATGAAGCAGATCTGTCAAATGTGCAGACTGAGACTCCTTTCGGCAAACGAAACAAGGTTTTCCATTCAAGTGGAAATCGTCCATTTCAGCGTTCCCTGTTAACATGTAGTCCACTTGCATTCAGCCCTGGAATTGCACTGTTTGCAGTGGCACACAGGATGTACAGGTTTTGTCCGTATCATTTCTGTTGAAACTTTTGTGTACAACTGCCCTGTTTGTGTTTGCAGGTTGCTGGACCGGGTGAAGATGCCCAGTAAGAAGGGACTGTGTTGGTGCTGGGGCGGGCGGGCGCCACCGGAGATCACGTACGGCATCGAAAACGGCGCCATGACACTCAAGCAGATCGAGACGGACGCGCCCATGCCGCAGGACGAGCACGAACTCAACGCCATGTTCGCCGAGCTTGTTGTGAGTACCGTTACGTCCTTTTTCCAGTCACAACTTGCAAGGCCTCGGCGCCTTTCGAGCGCAACTTGCTTCCCCAAGAAAGGAAACTGATCTGATGTGTATCATTAAGAACAGATCATGCAGCTCATGTCAAAAGAAGAGACAGACAGACAGATAGACAGACAGGCAAACAAACTGAGAGTCGTGCAGAGAATGCCCCCTTGAGCTTTTGACAAGTGGTTCCCGAGAAATTGTTGATCAAAGAAAGGGGAAGAACAGGGTTGAGTTGCCAGGTGAGAGATGCGAGTCTCTTATTTCACAATGACCTGATCAACGGGCCTCAGGAAAAGCGTTTATCTAAGTTGTGTCATCCCAAGTCCTTCCATACATGGCAGACAGAATTTCATTGGTGGAAAGTGGGCGTCACTTGGAGGACGACTCTCTACCACACAAAGCACCTCGAAAAATCTTCTCAGGATCACAAAAACAGACACTTCTTTGTCAGTGGATCTAAACCAACTTGTAGAGAGCAAAAGTTCTTTGATTAAATGCGAGATTTAAATTTTTGTCTCTTGGCGATTTGTGGAGACTGTACGTGTACATGCCCGGGTAGCGTTCGGCTATGCAGCGCTTGTTTGCGTGTCGGACCCAGGGGTTCCGGTGTGGTTGCACTTACACTGATTCTGCTAGAACCTCATTTCTTGGGAGGATCACTCTTCTCTAAAAAATTGAGTTCCAGCAGGAAAGGAATCCTTGAACAAAGTCCGCGCGTGTCATATCGCTTGGATTTTGTGTAGTTTCTTCTCCTTCAGCCACAACCCCATTTGTCGCCAGAACCAGAGACTGTAATTTTCCTTTATGAACAGCTGGGACAATCTGATCTTTCTCTGTTTATTGAAGTCTTAATCTTTCAACTAATTTCGTTCCACGTTTTCATTGGGGTTTTTTTTTGTCCTACCTTGCCCTTTTCCATCTTCATTAGAACAGTGCAGGCGGTGACTAGAATCACTATGTTCAGACTTGGATGTTATTGGAATCTGTCTGATTTTTTGCAAACATCGGGATGTCAGTTGGTGGAGGAAGCGTGAGAAAAGTTCTAAACCAGTGCCAAGGACCTGTGCATACTCGCAATTTAACTCATTTACATGAAGAAAGTTAAAGTAGCGGTTAACATGCACGAATGTTGATTGTGTGTCGTGGAACACAATGCTCTTTTCACTGTGTCACATTGACATCACATTTAGTTGCAAATCTCTTCCCTGGAGGAGGCAAAGCCTCTTGTATACGCGGGCTCAGGGCGTGCGGTAGAGGTGTAGACCTCCTCCTGAGATGCTTTTAGCCTGGCTTGTCTTTGCCCTCGAAGGGGAGGAGACACAAGGGACATTGTGGATCTAGGATTTGCTCAGGTCAAGGGGTTCTCAGTTTTCAAAGCCGAGAGGCAACTGTGCTGCCATGCACTACCCGGTACCTTTGCCGATCGTTTTCTGCCAAACTCTACTTTGGATTCCCCCTCCTTGTCTCCTCTGGCTCTTCCTCCACTGGAATTCCAGGTTAATTCCTGTACCTGGAAGGCTCAGTGTTAACGGTGTTCAGTTACAACAGTGTAACAGTTGTGAGAAAAGATTGAGAACAGAATGTTCATTGCACGATCAGGTTCTTTTCAAAAGCTTTCCGTCATGCCACTCTTGTTTCAGTTATTTCAGGCATTTTGTGTGCCCAGTCAAAGGTTTAATTCTTCCTCATTTCAACACACAGTCACCCCTGTGGGTGTTTCTGGAAGAATATGGAAATTTGGAAAAGACCCCAATTTTCTCTCAACCGCCGGAGATTTCAGGCAGGCGTATTTGGAAGATTCAACATCCAAGGGTCTGTGTTTTGGTTTGTGTGTTGGTTGGTACTGTGGAAGTGAGGTGGACATTCAGGAAAATTAAACCCCCCAATTTCTCCATCGTGCAAAAGGTAATAGAGACCAAAAATAAAATCTGGGTTCACTTGCTTGGGGGCGTCACAACAGAAGCGAGGATGGAGACTTGGCCCACAGAGGTTGATTCTGCATGTTACAGTGCATAAAAAATGATGCACGCGCCACTTCTTGCAGAGATGGCGTCAGGGCGGTGTTCATGAAGTGGAGCTCTTCTGCGAGACGTTCAGCTCCTGATCAGGTTCTGGGCCTTTCTGAACGCATCTCACCGGGATCAGGAGACGACGGCATGGTTGTATCTCAGTGAAACAGATTCAAGCACAGCTGCTGCTGGTTTCCATTACTGGACCAAAACAAAAGGCTCAATTCTTTTTGTTCGTGTTCCTTTGCAAGGGTGCCGTGGGAACCAACCCACAGCAGTCAAATCTGAAGAAAACACCGTCTCAGATGACATGCTAAACATTCAATCTGAAATCATACAATCAAAGTGTTCCGACAAAAAATGCAGACTGAATTGAGAAACAGAATTGATTTCAGTGCTGTTACCCTACAAGGCAAAAAAGGGCAGCAATTTTTATGGCGCAAAAGAACACAGATCTTGTGTTTGTGAGAATTGTTTCTTTTTGGTTTCCTGAGGTCAACAAGCGAATACAATTTCGTAATCAAATTCTTCAGATTCAGATTCAAGAGAAAGGGGGGTGTGTGGTTGGTATAAAAACCCCATTCTGCTTGTTGTGCTTGACCTGATTTTGTCTTTTTCGTCGTGAAAATCGGTGCCGATGACCACTTCCCACAAGTTGGCCTTTTAGGCCTTTCAGTCTTTATTCCAAATGGAAAGGGTTATATAATGCATGCTTATTATGCTCAATGCTGAGGGACAGAAAGTACAACTTTGTGATTGCGTAAATGTCAGATGTGATCTCTTGGAGTTTGCGACCTGAGGGCACCTCTGCCTTTTTCAAGACCCCAACGTAGGCTTTGCTGACGGCAACTCGATCATCAAACTGTCCTGGGGCCAGTTTCTTAAACGACTTGCGAATAGACTTACAAGTGCTCGCAAGGTCTATGAGTCCCTTCTGAGTTTCTTTAAAAAAGTTGCTAGTGGTTTTTCAAGTACTCACAGGTCAAAATCTGCAAAGGGTCCTGGACCCTTGGCAAATTTTCACTCACAAGTCAGGAGTTGCGAAGGGTGACTTGCGAATGCTCGCAAAGTCAAATGTTTTAAGAAACTGGCCCCTGTTGTTTGGCCAGGAGAGGTCTGCATGGAGATGAATCGCGCCTGTCGTGGATATCGCTGTTGTTGCCATCAACAAACAAATGGTCAAATTTCTGATTTTGTCTGAAAAGGAAGTGCTTCATCTTGTTATCTTTGTCAGCCTGTATCTTTCCCCAGGAATCGCTTCAGAAGTTGAAAATCAATCAATCAATTCCAAAAAGGCAGTTTGGTTTGCCCGAAATGAAACAAATACAGAGCTGTGCGACACAGCTGAGTGAGTCACTTGCCGCTGTTTGGTGATTTCCAGTCTATTAGATTCGTCACTGATAAAATCGCAGCTGTCAAGTTCACTGAACAGAAAATATTGCCCTTTTTCAGGAAATAGGGTTCTGTGTTTTTGACATTTATGATTGACTGATCTTATTTGTGTCATTCTTGGCTCAAACAATCGGTCTTCTGGGGTGGATGCTGGCACTGAATTTCTTTGCGCTCGCATGCATTTTGATTTTGAGTGGAAATGTCCGTCTGAAAAACCATAAAATTGGCCAGTTGTGTTGTTAGTTGACATGTGTCCTGCCGAAAAAAAAACCATTTGTTTTTTGGTTCAGGAAAGAAGGGGATGGCAGTGAACCAAGGGGATTTCAGCACAACTAGGATGTTGTTTCTGTGGTGAACAACGTCCTTTTTAACCTGTATATAGACTGGCCCACCTCGTTGGTGACGCTGGTTAGGCTGTTAGGTCATCTGGATGATACGGGATTCATGCTGCAGGTGGCACCCAAGGGTCGGACTAGCAATGCTGTTCGGACCAAAACAGCTGTTTGCCTTGAATGTTTCAAGAATGGAACCAGAACCTGGTCAGGACGCCTACGTCGTTTCACTGCCGTTTGGGTCCTGGAACCTGTGTCCTCCTTTGCAGTGGTAAAAGTGTGCGTTTATCGTCAATTCCGAATGAATCTTTCTTCTACATCAGAAGAGGCAAAAAGCATCAAGGCCTTTTGTGTCCAGCAGAAAGCAAATGCCAGAGCATCAAACCACACGTGTTGAGGAATTTTCTGCTTGTTACAGAAATTTGTCAAACATGGAATATCACTTGAATCGTGAAAAGGTTGAGTGTGAAGAAAAGGGCATTTTCAGTGAAAGAAACACAGAAGTCAATTGTGATTGTGCGCACCAACAGTCGAGCGCTTTGGATTCCGCGCTGTGATTTGTGAAGTGTTGCGCTCTTTGCAGGATTCAGAGCATTTCTTGGGGTTAGCATTCCCATCACGTTCGCACAAATTTACACGTCCATTATTTTGTCTGAAGTTTGGTTTGCTGGAAGAACAAATGTGACCCCGACTCTTTTGCTTGTGTTCACGCCAACACGGCTTCCCAAGACAATTTGTGGGTTTGTTTCTTTCCGCTCTTTAGGCTGCATTGATGCAGGCTAGTGTGATTACAAAAAGGGCTCTGTCACTGCCGGCTTGAACAAAAAGAAAAGTCGCAAGAAACTGTCAAGCGTTCAACAATACTGCCTTCTGTGGGGGAACTTCCTGGTCCATATGGTAGTCTGTGGACTCAACAGATTCGTGTTTCAGGAAACAAAACTGACCGGATGCAGGTCACAGAAGCAGATCTTCCGTGGCAAAACGCCTCCAAACAGCGTGTTCCACCTCCGAATCTCACGTCACACCATGGATCCCCTTTTCTCATTTTGACACCAGCCAAAGTTACATGTTCTTAGCTACCACAGCGCTTCCTTTTCGTGTTGTGATCGGGGCAGATTGATGTGTTGTTGACTTGGCGCACCCCGAGGCGACAATTTTGTGTGTTTTTGTGCGCATGCCTGGGCTGTGATCAGGCCGTGTTGATACCCAACCGCCGATGTTACGATCCTGGTTATTTAAGCTAATTCACCGATACGTACTCACTGTAATTACCTCCCATTTCGTTCACAAGAGCTTCTCCTCCGCCTGTGTGGGAGGCTGCACGATCTCAGAGATTGAGCTCACGTCTCGTTGACTGAGACTTGAGGACTCCACAGCACTGAGAACATCTTCATTTGGTATTCAGTGTGTGCGAAGAATGTGCAACCTTGACTTCTTTGTCCAGAAGAAACGAACTTCCAACCTTGTTGTGCAGGCCACTTCGTGCTGGTGAACTCTGCTGCCATGGCAGTCTCGAAGAGATAGAGAAGACGATTCCTGCAGGCTGTGCTTCCCAGCCCAACAATGTTGCCTTGAGCGCTGAAAACACCTTGTCCGCCTGGACACTGAAAATTCAATGCATCGGTGGGTCTGCCGTGTGGTTGAAGAGGGCTTGGGTCTCAGTTCTCAGTCCTGTCAACAGTCCTATCAAACTGTCACGGAAGTTTTCAGTGAAGGGTAATTCCGAGATCACAGATTGGATGATTACAGGTTTGTTCCCAACACGTGAAGAGCGCAGATCTGTTTATTCACGGAATGATCACTTCAGTTCTTTCATGCTACAAATGATGATTCCACTGAATCACGAAACCAGTGGTAAGAAGGCTCTGGTAGCGTGGAAGCGTCTCATCCCAAAGCTGGTAACTCCTGGGTGTTGTGTCCCCGGAAGGAATCGTGGATCCAAGAATTACAACCCTGTAGACACGTGGGTGACAGATTGCCCTGTTGCTTTTGACCAAGTATAGGCAACGGCACAACAGCGGGAAGTTACGAGTGCTCCCTCCCAACAAGTCGTGCACATTCTGTCTCAAAATAACCGATGAAACGAAATCACAGGAGAATTGTGTCATTAAATTTGGAACCGCACATGACTCGTCTGAGATTGGAGTCGAGCACCTTCTGTGCTTGTACTTTTTCGGTGCCTCAATGCAGGTGATTTGGGGTTGTTGTCTCTTCATACTTATGTTGTTCAGCATTCCGTAATTGATCACCCGTCATGTCGAGTTTCTCTTTGTTTACAGGCCGCGTTCTTGTTCAAGACGAGCGGCCTATCTGACTCACCTTGCCATCGTTGTTGTCGTTGTCACCGTTGTCGTCGTGGACAGCACCAAACTCCCTACCTCAACTGAACCCTACCTCAACCCAAAAGTATGGCCGCGCGGCCTTGATGCTGGTGCAGCACCCTTGTTGGTTTTGCCATTGAAATCTCCACCAAGTACTGTTGATGGCTTATTTGTGTGTGGTTTTGTGGGGCATATATATACTGCTCTCAAGGAACACACAGGAAACAAAATTTGAAATTTGTGTGATTTTTTGTTTGAAGTTTCACACAGAATTTACCATTCTGCAAAAAGGACAACTCAGCAACTGAATCTGTGGGAACAGAGTGACCCCTACAGATGATTTTCCACACATTTTGGG
>JAAUYG010163910.1_pt1 | contig 12777 bp, 13 predicted proteins | sample 7278091 | NCBI WGS metagenome assembly JAAUYG01 (sample SAMN14350201, study PRJNA611818) | marine sediment metagenome | isolation source: surface marine sediment (0.6m) | place: French Polynesia: Moorea | collected 2018-08
CCCTCAACGTGTCAAAAAAAAATTAACCCCCCCCCCAAACTGATCCTTAACACACCCCCACCCCATGGACCCCCCCCCCCCCCCCCCCCCCATGCAGAACGGTGAGTGCGGTGGCCGTTTGTCGCCAATCTTGTTTTTGGTGCTGCTTTTCGACGCAGATTCAGGATATAGCTTGTGGGCAGCTGATTCCGAAGGAGAGGGATGAGAGAAAAATAGCAACATCTTTGCAAGCAATTCGTTGAAACGTAGGTTGTTGTTTGCTGACTTTTTCACCTTCGACGCAAAATAGAATCCGAACTTGGAATTTGCACACATTTTTTTTTCCACTCGTGTGTTGAGCACCACAGGAACATCTTGCACATTTGACTGTGAGGAAATTGTGGAGAAGAGAAACCAGTTGAGCGAGTCTCAGCCCGAGTTTACCCAGTTCCTGATCAGATCTCTTCGGCGCAAGGAAAGAACAATTTTGTTGAACAACCTGTGGAACGCGTGGTTGTTGTGCGTGCGACAGGAGAAGCCTCTGGGCCGGGGACCTTCCTGAATGAGGGAAATTTTCTGAGTCATGTTCATGATTTGAAAGACGGGGCAATCATTGTTCAAATTCACAAAAACGAGCAACCGTTCTGAAGCCTGTGTTTGTTGTCAAGGTCAAACTAAAAACACAAACAAAAGAAACATCTCTGCTCCTGTATCGCAGGCAGAAAACTGGACCAAGAACACCGTTTTCGTTCTTTGTCACAGTGTTGCTCTGTCGAGAGATGTAGTACATCGTTTTCTTGAAAAAAACAAAAAAAAACAAACAAAACTGACAGCTCCATCGTGATACAGATGACTCTTGAGTCTCATTCGCCCCTAGATACCAAGGCACGATACCTTGGTCAGTATCAGGGTTGTGACCTCGAGGGTCATTAGCTTTTAACGGATTCAAGTACACGTGCAAACCGCAGATGTGGGTCCAGAAGGGCCTGGATTCAATGTTTGGTGCCATTGAAAATACTGTCACGGGCCTTGCAAGCCCTTTCCCGTCTCTGACACAGGATTTTTGGTCAGAAGTTGGAACCCAACCCTCAATTGTCTTCTGGATTTGTGCTAAAAAGGGGTGTGAGAAGCCAGGATCAAACGAGGAGGTGGTTGGTCAGGCCCTGTAACCGCCACTGGATCTGTGTGTGTGATTTTTCAGAGCCACTGAACTCCAACGCAGCAAGGTGGACGCGACAATGAATGGGCGGGAAAGCTGGTCGGGTCTTCTTCAGCCAAATTCATGTGAACGGCGGAGTGAGGTTGATGATTCATCTTGCAGTGGTGTGTGTGTGGTGCGCGCCAGAATAGGATCAGCGAAAACGATTTTGCTCTTGTTTGTGTACAAAATTTATTTCTCTTGTTTACTACCCCCTACATAATGGTTCTAGGCAACTACCGCAACTGCAACAGTACAAAAAACATTTCTGAAGAAGAAAGAAACAAACAAATTGACGTGCAGCATCTGAACCCACTGGCGATCAAAACTACAGACTTTTTACACCTGACAAACGAAACAATTTCCCCGCAAGTGATTCAGATGCTCCACGTGTTCAAAAATCTCAAGCAAAACACAAAAATAGAGATCATTTGTCTGCTGCTGGGAACAGCACGTCTGACTTGATAAACACTCATCCTCCACTTCAGCCAAATTCTCTGTTGTCAGGAAAAGTGACTCTTTTTTTTCTTCCCGTGCATTGTTTTTGAATTCTGCGGTTGCTGAATTGTTTGCATTTGTAGTGAACAACACTTTCGAAAACAGCTGAAAAAAAAAGAAAGAAAAAATTCTCATCAACTATGAAAAAGAAAGCATCACAATTTGTTGCTAATTTTCAGACAATCTGTAATTTGGCTTGAAGCGGAAAATTGAAAACACAAGAACAAAAAGTTTGTATGTGGAAACGAAGTGTGACTATGTACATTGTGAAATGAAGAGTGATTGTCCATGGCACACTCTCAAAAGGCCGGAGGTAATCTGTGGTACTAAAACTGCTGTGGCCAGGAAATGCAATACCAAGAACTGTAAGTTTAAAAAATCGATCTTCACAAAACAGAAAGGGTCAGACCAAATAAAAAGTGACGTCAAGTTTGGTTTTGAGGTCTCAGCGTTGGTTTCACCTGAATACAAAGTTTTCCACACTCTGTTCTCATTTCTGTCACCCAGGAAGACGTTTGAAATCTCCCAGTCAAAGTGCAATTTATGAGCCCCTTTTCATTGTCATGCTTCCGAACAATTATTCGTCATGAGAAATCTTTTGCGCAAGTTTTTCTTCTCTCTCTCTTTATTTATTTATTTATTTATTTTTATTTTTTGGTGACCATGCGTTCTTATCATTCGAACTTTTTCAGTCAGACCAAAAGAAGAAGTACAATTTGGTTTGGTGTCAAGTTTCATTCACCACAAATGCAAGAAGGCTCAACTTTCAGAAAGTACACAATAGATGTGCACATAATTGCGACGCCTGATATGCAGAATATGATTCATGTTGTAGCGAATCTGAGTCAAAATAACAGTCTTGTTTCTCTTAACCCTTGATCATTGACTCACAGGGAAATTTCGCCTGAATTAGGTTTGTTCCGAATGAGAACAAATGATGCCATGAAACCTTTCTGCAATAATTTTTCAGATACTCAAATGGATCAGTCGTGGTTTGTGCTTGGAGTCGAAAGAAAATCTGGCAGATCGTTTCTTTTACATGTCAGACATTCTGGTGTTTATCGCGCACACAATGAATTTTAGGCACATCATCTCTTTCAAAAATATACACGGCTCTGTGATTAAAATCATACAATGCAATGTGGTAAAAAAATAAATTATGTTTTGTGCATCTACAAAATCTTAATTGGTGATGACATTTCATAGTGACTGTATGATCCTTCGCCAAACAATGTTTGTCAAGTGCATGGAAGATGGCAACAACAAATGCAGTTGTGTACAATGGTGAAATAAAAATGATACACGAAAAATGTTTCGGCTCAGTTCACACAGGACGCGGAAGCAGATTTGCGCACAACCCTTTGGTGAACACACAGATGTGGTAGGAGCTATTCAAGTTCTCTGGTGAACGCTCCCATTTGCAACAATGTGTTCCATTGCTTATGTGGTGCCTTCTGCAAGGTGCGTCCTGTGTGAACGAGTCCAAGCGTTATTTAGACTTGCTGGTCAAATCCAAGAAGTCGCCACAAACAAAAACCAACAATTACCCTTTTCTGAAGTCTTTCAGCCGTGGGTCTGATCAGCTCACAGTGTCAGAATTCACAATCAGCTGGTCAACTGCAAAGGAACCTCACAGCCTTCCATTCTTTTCTGCACAGCACAAAAGTGAAAAAAATTTGCTACGTTTGTACCTTTCATTTTTTACAGCTGAAGAACACACAATCAGAGCGACACAATGAGACGTTCAGCCGGTGATTGAGCCCCGCGGCGCTTCTGGCCGCGATGCCTGGACGACGCGAGGTGCTGCTGGCTCGGGCACTTCTTGGCAGAACCAAGCGGTGTCCGTCCGCAGTGATAAGTCGCCGCTGTGCATACTTGGACACAAAACGATGATACGCTGTGGTTGAGTTGGGATGTCCGGGGAAACAGCCTGCCGTTCCTAGAAATGATTTGAGCACTGGTCACTCGGGTCAATGTTGAGTGTGCGGACAGTGACCGCGACAACAGACCCAGTCCCGGATGCAATGTGTGTTTTGGCTGGCTGCGAGGTAGTTACACTTATACACTGTTTACAGTATCAACGAGGTTGACACCCGGCCCCGGCCGATAAGAGACAGCGAGCGCTGTCAGCGCACGGGCTCCCGAGTCCAGCGGCCGGAGTGGCGGGTGAGGGACATGCTCGCTCAGGCCGGGGGCAGCCGCAGCTTGCAGGTCGCCTTGTGAGCCTGCAGGATCTCTTCCAGACGGTGCATTTCTTTCTGTATCGCTGCCAGATCTCTCTTCAGCTGTTGGTTTTCAGCTTCCGTTCTCTTAAATTCCTGAAGGAAATGAATTATTTATTGAAAATTTGCCAGTGCACAAACGTCAACCTGAAAAAGTTGCCTGTTGCGCACACCTGTCAGTTGGCACCTATGAGGACTTTTTCACGTAATTTCCCGCAAACGGAAAGAAAGGCATGCATGCTGTTTCTTTCAATTAAATTTGACAAAATCACAGTTTCCACATTTTTTGTTACTTTTGCTGTTCTCTTTTGCTTCCTTTGCATCAGAATACAGTGAGTGAGTCTGTGAGCACAAAATAAAAATTCCACTTGTGAGGCGCTCTAAATGTTTTTGCATCACACTGGGGACAGTGATGATTAACAATGTGGTTTGACAATCCTCGCGTGCAGTTTCACTTCTCCGAACGAGGACAATTGAAAAGAAAAGAGGAAACTTTTGAAAATTAGGTTGTTCAACACCTGTGAATCTAAAGTTGAAGCAAAAACTCACCTCTTCCATGGTTTTGTTCTCAGCTCTTTTCTTTATTCTGCACTTCCTGGCAGCTCTCCTATTTTGTTCCTTCCTTCTCTCCTTTTTGTCTATTTCTGCCTGCGTAAACTACAACACAAATTTACTGCGTTGTCTCATGCCCAGAAAGGAAACTGAGATGTTGCACAAGAAGAAATGTAACTTGCCAACAGAAGAAAGATCGCGAAGATATATTTTGCTGCAATGACTCGTGATCCTGACTTGTTGAACTTTCGCTTCCTAATTAGATCCCGAAAGAATGTCGCAAGATCACCGACCAGACAGCCCATGACGCGGAAGGTCAAACAGGATTCAAAAGTTAAAACCATTGTTTCTTAACGCGTCTTTTTTGGAACACACGCAGGAAGAAACCAGCGATTTTCACGTGGGGAAAATACACGGGTGAGAAATAGAAACCTTTGTCACAAAAGGGCCAAAAAAAAAAAAATCGGTTTGCAAGCCATTCTCAATCAAAGAGCCCCTTTCCGGACAATTCGAGGAAGAACCAAATGTAAAACACATACCTGTCTCGTGCTGGGCGCGGGACTGGGCACGCTGGTGTGGTCCGAGGAGTAGCCGCCCTCGCTGACGGAGGAGCGGGACGGGTGGCGGGTGCGCTGCAGGCGACAGTGCAGGACGGCATCGTGCGGACTGAGGGCGGGCGGCGAGGCGCGGTGTCCGCTGTCCTGCACGAGCAGGCCCGCCCCGGCGCACGGAGGAGGCGGCGGCGGCAGCGACTCGAGGCCCGTCGCTCCGAACGGCACCTGCTCCACGGGGCCGGTCACTTCAAACGCGTAGTCCTCCAGGTCAAATGGGGACGACGGCAGCTGCGCGCCTCCGAAGTCAAACTCTGGAGCGCTCGTCGGGATTCCTTCACTTTGAAGGGAGTTTAGAATTCTTGTTATTTCAAGTGGCCCGCACTCCGGAAATGGGCACGTTTCAATTGGGTAACCGTGCGAGCAGATCGCAGGCTTCACGTCTTCTTCCGCTGTCGATGTCGGCGACAAAGCACAGGAACTCATTGCTTCTTCCCTGTTGAGATGAAAATGAGAGCGCGATCAGGCCACTGTTTACTTTTGTTCTGGAATCGCAGAAACCTGGGAGCAACTTTAAAAATAGCACATCAAGGTAATTGATGGCGGGAAAAAAATCCCCAGGGTCCCTCCCGCGCGAACATACATACACATCCCAGTGCTGAAAGATCGAATGGGATGCAGTGTGCAGAATCTGCAAGGTCGCTGGCGCTAAGTGTATTTGAGAGGAAGAGTGACTCATCGCCAGGCGAGACTGACCTGCGTCACAGTATCCAGGCAGAATATCGTTCCCCCCCCCCCGCCAAACTATGCCAAATCTTGTGCACGATTTTTTGCATCACAGGAAAAAAAGCTCGTTTGGTTGCAGGTCAATAAACCGTTGAAGATTTTAATGCAATAGGCTGCTGTTTAGGTCCCACACGAAGACAAAGTTGACTGGGATGGGAATGGAAAAATGTGTCTTCAAGCTTTTTTTCAGACTTTGCCTTCTCCAAGAAGTTTCTTGAAGCGCACCTAACCGACACGAGCTCCTGATTAGAAACACGTGTGCTTTTCATTACGAGATGGACACATGTAGTACCCCTGGATCCACCTGCAATGAAGCCCCTAGAGAGAGAGGGCCCGGAAGGAACAGCCCACCTGTTTGACAACATTTACCCCTGGGTCATTTGACAGTGCCAGTGAATAATGGGTCATGAGCCATTCGTTACACATCATGCGATGAAGTGTGTACGAAAATGCAGCATAATGGGCATACTCTTTGGCAAGGTGCACATCTCTGGAAGAACTTTGATCCTTTCTGGAAGGGAAAAACGGCAACGTCAACATAAGGTGCAATTGAAAACAGTCATGCACATCTCCCATTAGATCTGAACCTTTTGACTTTCCTTCTGAAAGTTTAAAAACCAGAACCTTTTCAGGAAGATCTGTGAAAGATATGCAAATAGACTCTGAACGACCTATTTGAATAGGCATACAAAGCCACCCCTCGATCCGTTAGAGTGAGATACAGCAGACCCCAGACCTTCCTCTCAACGTGTAAACAGTGAGTGACGACAGTTCCACAGAAGCACGTTCTTCAGGTCTTTGACAACCGCAGGAAAACAAAGTGGCCAATGTAATGTAAACTAACCATTTTCATCTAATTTTGCACACTTGATGAAAGACGGTAAAAGCGATCACCTGTGCACAGTGCGCCAGGGTCCTGGCTGATGGGGAAGCCTCCCAATGCTCAAGTGAACATCCTATTGTTTTTGATGCCAACGATTAGATCAAGTCCCCAGTCCAAAATAAGCAAACAGGTGTCACCTCAATGGGATACAGTAGCCAAGACCGATAAACAAAGCAGAATGAAAGACCACTTCTCCACTGCAATGCGTGATGCCACTGGCAAAAAAGTGTCTGCAGACCAGGATAAATTGACAGTGAAAAAGCCCCATGTGGAAGAGCTCATCTTGCCTCGAGCGCACGTGGGTCACCTACCAGCGACCTCACTAGGGGCTAATTCCCCGGATAATCTACTGACTGATGTGATAATCCACAGCAACCCATATGTCACTGCACAATGAGCCCAGTGGCGGAGTCTATGTGCTTTGATAATTCCCATTTGATGATACTGCGAGCAGACACGCAATTGTCATCTAAATCTGCTCAGTCTCTCGCCAACAAAACTCAGACATCAAGTCAATAGTTACACACATAAACAAACCAAATGGTGCAACACCAACTCGCGCTGCCCACACTTCACGAAGCCATGTCGCACAATAAATCATTTTGAAAATTTGTGTGTGTGTGTGGTTTTTTTTAAGTGGGTGAGCAAAGAAGCATTGTGAGACAACATAAGGTGACACGTGCGTACAAGATATTGCGCACAAATTTCATTCACATCATATTTGCCACAAAAAGTGAAAAAGAAACTTACACAACGCTGCCCGGTGAATACATCTTCAAGTTGATAAAATCCAAGAGTCCAATTCAATTTTTTGAAACAGTTCTTTGAAGGTGATACCACATATCAGTGGAGTTCCACTCGCGACGAAGGTCTCTCGAATACTGGCTGGCACGCGCTCGCACTCGCCCTTTTTATGAGCCAGGTAATTTATAATTGCTCCGCCAGGGGGAAACAGCTTTCAACTTTTTGTCGCGCGTCACGCCCTGCAGATACAACCACCAATGGGTTTTCGCAAAACCACGCTTTTTTCCATTGAAAAGCAGAGCTCAGAAGCAGCGCATTTCGCAATAAAGTTAAATCCGTGTCTGATGACATTGTGTTTACTTTTAGGTATCACCCCTCCTCACATGAACTTGATTTTTTTGTGACTGACGAGTAATTCAGCCAATCAGTGATGCATTTTCAGGTGCAGTAACCCCGCAAAACATTTCTTTCACACAAAGGCAACAAGTTTGTTTGTTTTGTTTTTTTTTTCTGAGATGTTGTCACAACACCGGATCAAGACATACCTGTGAATCCGGTGTGAAAGAATTTTCTTTCTCTCAAAGCGTATGTGCAGTTGTGTTGTATTTTTCTGCTGCCACAATATCCTTTAAATTTTACAGTCATTTTATGGCAAGCAGTCATCGTTTCTTGAAAGCAAATTAAATACCCTGAACTGCGGAGAAAAACAGTGTCACCTGTCATTTACGTCTTGGTATGTTTCTGCCAAAATATCTAAATTTGGACACATAATTTGAGCGGCTCTACGAATAGACATGACATCATTCTGATCTGCAACAGAATCACTCAAACGAGACTCAAGAGACGGGACGCGTTGCGGGACGGGCCCTTGCGCGGAGAAAATCCCCCAGTATTGCCCCCACGAATGAATGTCACCCCAGAAAAAAAGTTTAACCGTCAAAGACACAAGGAAAAAACGTCACTCGTTTATCACCATCTCACGCAGAGTGATCAAAAAGATCTGAGTGATAAAGAAAGTTGACAACGGTTGGTGGCGGTGCAAACAGAAAGTGTGCATATTTGCATTTGCCTTCCGCCTGGAGATCCGAGAAAAACAAACGTAAAAAAAACCAAGAAGTTGCCCACTTGCGTCTGTGATTTGGAGTCTGCAATTACTCAAGAATTACTCAGAGCACTGGAGTGGAAAATACCATGCATGTGTTTTTTGTTTCAAATGGGAAGTGGCTGTACAGTCTGCAAAAAAGTCCATCTGCAGCAGTTCAAAGTTCTTTTGACTGCAACGAAAGATAAGCCACAATTTCTTTCACCAAGTTGAAGCGCTACGCAACACCGAAAATCCGTGGTTCACACAGATCTCTTCCTTCTCTTTTTTTTTTTCTGTATTTTGACGGCAAGAATAGATTTCCTTCCGTGAACTTCACAATCAGGAGAGGTTCAAAGTGCAATGAGACATGTTGTGGCTTGCATGGGTGTACCTTTTTATGAGTTCTAGAACTCGCGATTTTTTTTTTGGAGATTGCACAACACATGAATACAACCAGCTGGGTGATGAATCGCTTTGCTGTTCTTTTTCCCGCGTTGCTTGAGATTCTTTTGACAACCGATCCAGTTTGGGGAGAAAAGAGACAGCTCTTTTGTTTTTCATCTTGGAAATAGATTCGAGTACTTGTTTGACTTTCTCGGAGCCTGTGAATCAGTCGCGCATCATGTCGTGACTTGTCTGTCTTCACCACTTTTTTATGCTCAGTTGTGGTTTCAAAATTAAGACAGCGTGGCCGATTTCAGCAGCCTACACAAATAAACATAGTCCCAACGTTTTTAATGAGTTCAAGACTGATCCTTCTGTCTGAAGGTCAAGCCCAACGCGCTGAGGACTGGAACTCAACAATTGCTTTTGACACGAAGTTGCAATTGAGAAAAGGAAAATTCTTCCTTCTCAGTGGCCTCAAGAAAAGCCTGGAAGAGATGGGTTTTCATCATTGTCCAGTCCTCAAAAAGAAGGAATGGTCAAACCATCAGCACAGGGGATTTATTCTTTTTCATCTCCTTTAATATTGCTCCAAAACGAGCTTCCTCCGTGAATGGCACAGCCAAGCGTTCCCTTCCTCAGTCAATTTTCTTGTGCCTGTTTGCTCAGCCAGGAACGGAGAGTTTTCCACAAAGCCATCAATTTCCCGTGAGGCAGAAAGTTCAGAATGAAAATTTTGTCATGTGACAAAGCTGCTGTCCACCAGCATTCCTGAAGGAATGTAACAGTTCCTTTTAAATCTCAGTGTGATCACAGACGCTCGAGATTTGTTCTGTTTGATGTGATCTGCACGCTTTTCTCCCTGCTGTGACTTTTTTGTCCCTGGCTTCGCTTTTCACCAAGAACATCCAGTCAAGACTGCAAGACATGAGCACTTTCTTACCTGAGGCTGGCGATCCTTCAGTTCTTCTTCATTAAAGCGATAAAATTAAGTTATGTCCATCTCACGCAGTCTCCTCTTCTTGCTGACTGATTTGTGTTATTGGTTATTTCATAAGCGGAAAATTTGCACAGAGCATGTGACTTTGATCGCGGGTGTGATCAGGAGGTCTCTTGTGCAGATAAAAATAGATCAGTTTCAAAATGTTTGGGAACTTTCATTTTTGGAAGTTGTTCACAGGTAACTTCCTGCTCTGACTGGCCAAGGTCTAGGTGGCCAGCGGCAGATGCAGTGGTCTTGGCTTGTTTGATCTCGCATGCTTTTTTGGTGAGCGGGTGTGTTCTTCACAAAAATGCCCTCCACCGGACACGCTGGTGGAAATGACACAATGACTGAAAACAGAAAAAGAGAGAGAGAGAGAGAGAGAGAGAGAGAAGAGAGAGAGAGAGAGAGAGTGTGAATGTGAGAGAGAGAGAGATATCCAGCTCGCGTTCTTGCATTGCATGATGTCTGGACGAGATGAAGGGCAACTGACGAAACGTTTGCGAATTGTTAAAAAAAAAGGCAACTTCCGCTTCTGCAGAACAGCTGCTCAGGTCATTTCAAAGGACAAACCACAGACTCGAGACCAGTTTTTTCTTGACGTATTGCAGAATGTAGAAGTGCACGAGCCGATGCTCAGTGAAATAGCTCTTCATTGATTTGTTAATTGCCCCAGTAATGATTAATTACTCTTCTGTTTGTGTGTTAATGAAAGCATCGAGACCATTTGCACCCACACGACAGTTTGTTATGAGGACACAATGACTGTTTGAATGCTGATGAAATGTCATTGCACACTTTGTGCACACTTGTTGAAGAGGGACACCTGTAATTTTATGACGTTCAGGCATACATCGGCCTAGACTGTAAATATTTATCGTGGAATCACCCGTTTTCGTGGATCATGTCCCATCCCTCCCGTTGCGAGTTGGGATCTGTTTGCCGATCTGACATGCGTCTTCATGGAAAGATCCACAATCAAAATGGGCGCTATTATCACAAGCTACTGATCGTAACACTCACAATTATAATTTTGCCAAGATTGCTGTGCGTATCGCTGATCAGCTGGTTGTCTGTGTGAACAAACGGAGGATGCAAAACGATTTACGACTTGTGCATGCAATGCGCACGGCCAGTAACATCTGTTGCACTCCTTCAAAACTTGCAATTCACTTTGCAATACATTTTTCACCTGCAGCATGATTGGCAGTATCACCGGTACGAAGAACGGTTGATAGTCGTTCAAATTGCAGTTCTTTGCTCACTGCTAGAAATTGCACACTGCCTTTCAGTTTGACGCACAAAACGTGCTTTGTGATCTTGCAATCATCATCTTTGCATTTTGCAAACAACTCACAGCATGCATTTGAGCCTGCCAATCTACACGTGTTTTGCAACTAAACTGCACTCAAACATCACCCTGTCAACTTAACCTTCAGCAAGAAGCAACTTGAGCAGATAAGTGTGACAATACTGTTTTGCTGACACATGACCTCGCGGAGACGGGAAGAAGGAAGCCTGGAAATAAAATTGGCACCGGTTCAACGTTCAACTCAGCATCTTTGTCCTGGGATTTGTTTGACAAGAGTTAAATTGTTCTGACAGAAAGTTCCCTTCAAATCTTGCAAAACCAATGCATGCAGCAAATAATACAGCTGGGATTTCAGTGGCCTGGGCCCATTGTTCTTGCAGCGCCACAAACATTTTCACACTGCAGTTGCTTCCGAAATGTCAATGCCAAAATGATTCACAAATTGAATAAAGAAAAGTTGCATTGTAAATTCTCTATCACATTAAGCCGCAAAGCATTCTAATTTTCAATTTCTTTGCTGCCTTTGAAAAGGGCGCAAAGAAGGATCGGAGCAGACCGTCGTTTAGGCTTGATGAGACCTTTGCTTCCCCCCCATGGATGTGACCTCCCCTCTGACTTATTTCCACCATGGATGTTACCCCCCCCCCTCCTGACTTGTTTCCCCCAACTGACTTGTCACTCTCCCCCCCCCCTGTGCAGTGCACGGCGACGGTTGTAGCGAAGTACCTTGGCCTTTGTGGCCAAATCTCTGGTCCTCTCTTGTGACAACGCATTGGTCATGCAGTGCCTTTCCTCTCATCTTGCTTCCGTAACAACTACACTTTCTCGCAGTGCGATGGTCATTTAGCTCAGTACGTTTTGATTCCGCCGTGTCACATCTGTGGAGCTTACCTGTGCAAACTGCCAAGGACAGGAACTAGGTTCTGGGTACAGCAGAAAGAAAAAGAAACGGGAGAAAAGTGAATTACCGCTGAACAGTGATTCGTGGATCAACAGAACCTCTCTGCAGTTTTCACAACAAACAGCCTGTGTTGGAGACAATAATCATAACTCAGGAGGTCGTAAAAGAATACCTTTTTGCCGGCGGAGAGGCAAAACGTCTCTTTAAGTGTGCAAACAGCAATAATGTTGATCACATGCAGCAATTGTAAAGTGGATTGTGTCTTTTGTGCGGCGAAGATAACACCTAACAATCTGACAAAGTGTCCGTTGAGCTGACATCTAGAACGGCTACATTACACTTCTGACACCCTTATCTCACCTGGGGGGGGGGGGCAAACCAAAGGTGATATTGAATTGAAACCGGTCTGAAATATTTGGGCTTTGAATGAAAAGAAACCACTGGTTTCATCAATCCCAGAGATTTCAACATCATGTCGACAATTTCCATGTTTCATTTCAAATTGTCAAAGTTATCAAAACCTTGCCTGTTTTGTGTAACGTTTCCAGAGGTGATAACCCTGACCCTGACGCAAATGACCGTGCGTGGCAAAACAGGGATTTTCAATTCTAACGTCTGGAAGTGTGGCGTGTCTTCCCAACAAGTCCGACCTTCAGAATTGGAGCGTCAATTTGGCACAGAATGTCAATGCCTTGTTGACC
>JAAUYG010093381.1_pt1 | contig 12775 bp, 8 predicted proteins | sample 7278091 | NCBI WGS metagenome assembly JAAUYG01 (sample SAMN14350201, study PRJNA611818) | marine sediment metagenome | isolation source: surface marine sediment (0.6m) | place: French Polynesia: Moorea | collected 2018-08
TAAGTAAGTAAGTAAGTAAGTAAGTAAGTAAGTAAGTAAGTAAGTAAGTAAGTAAGTAAGTCAGTCAGTCAGTCAGTCAGTCAGTCAGTCAGTCAGTTGGGCAGGCTATAAGTAACTAATGAATGAATAAATGAATGAATTAATTAATGAATGAATGAATGAATGGATAAATAAATAAATAAATAAATAAATAAATAAATAAATAAATACAATCTTAGGATTGCAAATAAATAAAATAAAACCTTACCTGTTCTCAGACCTTATTTCATTCATTATATTCGCATTGATTTGACCCCTATTTTTAATTTTCTGTTATTAAGCAATCTGTTTTTCCAGTTTTTTTTCCCTGACTGTTCCGCTTTCTTTATTCCATTTTTTTAATATATTTTTTGTCCCACCTTCCTTTGGCAAGGATGCGCCGCTTTCTTATTTGTATGCGCGCCCACAGTCTCGCCTGTGCGCTACAAGATGGATTCTTTACCTATTCTGAAACGAGAAAGATTAAGTGGCCAATTTTCTACAAAATTGGCGGTGCTTTGATTTTTTCTCCGCCTCGAGTGCATGTCAAACGAGACCAAGCGCAGAGATATTGGCGTCGGCAACACAACCTTTCAGCGCATTCTTCTGATTCCCTCAAGACCTATACAGTTGAAGCTTAAAAAGAACGCTCACCGCCCGTGCGTCTGTTAATTTTTCATGCAATGCAAGCAATCAAATAAGACAGAGAAAACCAAGACAATGTTTTCCTGCTACGCCTCAGATGACTTCTTCTAGCACACTAAATGGATATTTCATCGCACAAATAAATTCCTAACTAATCGATAACGACGAATGGGGATTGAATCTTTTTCTGAATAGCAGACAAGTCATGTAACACAGAGAGATGCGATTTCCCATAAAACAACATTTTCGGTCTCTCTTGCGATTTCGTCTTCCTTGGAATCATCTCCACCAATTTCCATTGGATTACCTCGACCACACCAAATCGTTTTCACAATATATTCTGTACCAAGTGAAACCGAGTTCTGTTAGGCGGTGTTCATTGGGATGATAACGTGTGCATTGTGTTTTTCTGTCTGTATGTCTATGAAGAAAATTCCTCAAAAGTATTTGGCCGATCAACCGCATATTTGGTAGGAGATTTTTTGAACCATGGATGAGCTTCTTTGATTTGGAGAAAAAAATATGTGTGACGCAGTAAGGGTCGGAGTGGAGGGTCTGAAATTTGGGCCAAATGACGACAGATAAGGAAACGAATATAGCCACTAATCCACGTAAGGCAAACTTAGCTGTACCGTTAGATTTCACCTTCAGTGACACTGAAAGGTCAGCGTAAAGGTCACTTATTTATATCCCAGTATAGGTCGAGCTAGAACATGTTAATACTGAACACTGAACACCAAAACGAAGACATATATTATGCTTATGGGAAATCCAACCGCACCATTAAATTTGACACTCCACCGTGTTGTAATGTCAAATTTCAAGTGTTTACATGTACATCTAAGAAGGGGGCAGTTAGGGATATATCACACTATGAAGTCCTATAGTGGAAAGTCGAATTACATCATAAATTGAACTTGGGTGGCATTGAAGGTTAAATTCAAGTTCACCGATATCTCAGGCACTTGCATCCGAAGCAGGGTTAGAGACTTGACATTTCTTACTATTGGACACTAATACGAAGCCTTATATGGAGTCAAACTCAGCCATTTCTTTCGCCATCGAGTGGCCTTGGAATGTCCAATTCCAGGCCACTTAAATATTGACTCCTACTTTATATAAGGCTCATTGTTACTTCAAACACTCTATCTAGACGGCAGTGTATTTGAACTCTTTAACTTTGTGGAAATATCTCCGAACAAAATATCCACACGGTACAATTATGTTACATGCCACTTTTATTTTGTGCCCTGGAACCTTTTCCTCTGACCCAAGGACGAGATGATTCGCGTTTGAGAAAAGGCTCTGGGTACAAGGGTGGGAATGGGGTGTCAGAATTGTGTTTCGGCGATAATGGCATTGAAGGCAACTGTTCAAGTGGCTGTTGACAGTTAAATAGTAGGAGGTCTGTAGGTTATATACATGTATGTAGGGCTACTATTAGGTGGGGATAGTCTGCCACATAAGGGAGTTTGTAAGCGGACGGCGTCAGTCTTGTAGTACTGCTGAAAACAGTGCTTACTGATCGGCAATCTCCTTCCACTGTGATGATGTGTTGGGAATGCTTCCACCGATTGCTGAAGGCCATCAATTGGAGACATCATCTGTTGCGGAATAATTATTTTTCCACTCCGGGCCTCCTCTACACAAAAACCTCTCTGTTGTACTGGTTTGGATTGCCCTATGCTCGTTGTACTTTATACGGTCCCTGCTGACTAGCCCACAGGTGTAGTCGAGGCGGCCAACAAAGGCTTCAGACTTCTACCCCACGGGGAATGAAGAAGATCCCAGCTGCTATCACATCAGAGATCTCAGCCACAGAGAAGCTGAGAAAGAGTGGGGGCAGAGAGAGAAAAAATATGAGCAGGGTTTGATGCCGACAGGCGTGCGGCGTGTGATACATCTGACCATCTGCTCTCTGTCTTCAACAGAAACTGATACAGTTACATCTTGGAGAGCTTGCCAACAATGGATAAGTAAACGACAGGCAGCGGCCGCCGACGGTCAACGCATCAGAGTCAGACCAGATTTCAGACCAGGGCTGGCAAGATCAGGCAATCTGAGAGGGGCAGAGAGAATGGGAGCAGAAGTTCTGATAGAGAACGCGAAGATGAGTGGTTGATTGGCGGTTTATTTGGCTTGGACATTCCTGGGACGCTGGTCGAGGAAAGCAGCGAGGACGTGTGAGAGCTGCTTGTGTTATAATTGCCTCTATCCCTGAGGTCTGCTGGTGGGCCAGAAATCTTTCATCGACTGCCAGATGAAATCTGCCGCCGGTCTCATATCAACCACACACATACAGCACTGGAAGGTGGGGTGAGGGGTGGGAGTGTGTGTGTGGGGGGGTTTACAGTCAGAAGGAAAACCACGGGGAAAAGTAGCCGAAGAGAAGAGAATGGAGAGAGAGGGGGGAGGAGGGATCAGAAACCAGTAGTCAAGTCTGACGAGGCTTTTTGAAAACCCCACTCACCCAGTCGGTCTCTTCGCGTTCAACCGATGCCTACAACACAAAGGAACCCCATTAATACAGGCAATGCCCTCCTGAGAAATCCATGTGCCTTTTAATCCGTTCCGTGTCGACCTGGTCGGAGGTTTGACGTCTTTGGGTTGGAGAACTGCCGCCAGCTCTTATGTCGTGTCGTTGTCTGGGCGTTTGCTCAGTGGTTTAACCAAGACATGGCGAGATGACCTGGCGACACCACCCTAATACAAATAAGTGGCCGAGGGACCAACGGGTCCAGCCCCGAGGTTAGAGGGGAGGCGAGAATGATGAGGTGGCAAAGAAAGGGGTTAAGGGTACGTAACACAACGGAGAAAGGCTGTTCTGACTGCTGGGGGGTTGGTGGGGGTGGGGGGAACATCAGTCAAACAACACATTTAGGCTGCTAGACTGGCGATGTATTAAAACGACGATACTAGTGTGGGGTTATGTGTATTGACACCAGTACTGTATTGACACCAGTACCAGTACACCAGTACCTCAACACCAGTACAATAAATAAATGTACCGGTGTTGAGCGTTTTTAAAGAACATTTAGATACCGGGAGATAGAAAAGAAACGTCATGAAAAGAAACATTATTATTAGAACGTTTCAGAATGGCCTTTTACTATTTTATAAAAAGAACAAGAGGAAAAAAATCAATTGTGTTTATGGTTCCAGACACATTTTCTTATCTGAATACTGACCAGTCAAAAGGATTTCAGGTTACAACCGTAAATGAGATAAAATGGTCTATTTAGTTTCTCTATGAGTTGTTCCTGGGTAGCCTACTATACCAAGGACCGCGCAGTCAATGAAATAAAATATAAAGACCACAAAGTTTCCAGTAGTAGTTGTAGTAGTAGTAGTAGCAGCAGCAGCAGCAGAAGTAGTAGTAGTAGAAGCAGCAGCAGTAGTAGTAATAGTAGTTTTGGATTTTTGTAGTAGTATGAGTAGGAGAAGTAGTGTTTTGGATTTTTGAAATTTTGAGTTTACGATTTTCCTGATTATTTTTTCATTAACATGGGCCTGCACCTCATGGGAGCAAAAACTTCAAAACGCCACTCCTCCGTCAAATCGCTTTCAAGTTTTTTCAAACTTTTCCTGAATTCTCTTGTCAGTAGTCCTCACAAGCGTAATGTTTGGATTTTTTCAAAATTTGATTTTGCGATTTTTTACGATTTATTTTGGGGAAATTTCACTTTTACCATTGTGTCAAATAGGGAAACCCAAAACTGTTATTATCTAAAAAGGGAATCGTCGTAGAGCGAAAGGGATGGAAATTTGGGCCTCTAGGGTGAGTATTCAGTGTCTACGTGGTACATTTGGCAGTTCAGTGTTTACAATCAGTCTGAGGTTATTCGGTGCATTTCCGATTTTCGACAGCCCGGTATTTGGCAAACGCTTGGTCGTAGAGCGAAACGGATGCAAATTTGGGTCTCCGGGGTCAGTATTTAGTGTATACAAGGTACTTTTGACAGTTAAGTTCAATAGTCAAACTACTATAAAATCCTTGTACCGTTTTTAGCTCTGCTTGACTTTGTCAGCAGAGCTACTGTCATGTCGCAGGCGTCCTTCGTCCATCCGTCCGTCCCAGGTTAGGATCCTGCATGGATCCAGACCAAATTTTGTGGAAAGCTACCTATCCGCCATATCTCCAGAACGTTTTTTTTTTTTTTTCCTTCATTCTTTTTTTATTTTCAAATTTTTATGTTTTTGTTTGTTTTTGTTTTTTTCGTTTTCGTTAACATTCGTAGCAGATGAAACTCATCAGTGATAACAGTGCCTCAAGGAGATACAGCGGTAATGCCGAACCTAACCTCACACACCGGCTGCTCAAGAGAGTGCTTACTAGCGGTTGAGATCACTGTGAATTAGTTGAGCCTGGTTGAAACGTAGTGAACAGCTGAAACTTAGTTGAGACTTTCTCAACAAACCATAAGGTTTGACGCTAACTATAGGTGGACTTCGGGTTGCCTATACTCACTGGGAGTTCACATGATTTGGTAGGTGTAACGCAAATATGCAGCATTATAATATTCTAAATGAAAACTTGACACATTATTATGTAATTGCGGTGTTGGGCATCTGAAATAATTATATGCATGTGCTGAAGTCCAGCCGACGCGTGATCGCGATGTTAACGTTGCCTCAGATTCCGATTGTGTGCTTGTGGAGGAAGGGTATACGTTTATTTTCCACGGAGTGGTCTTGTCTCGTGCGACATCACATCTTAAATGGTGCCAGTGCCGCTTCTCTACACGAACTTTTCTCAGACCACGAACAAATCGAAGCTGGAAGAAAACTACATAAAGCAACGGTAGGAGTGGAGTTTAATTATACACTGCTCAAAATCTTTAAGGGAGCACATTTTCAAAAGCCATATAGTTGTTAACTATATTGGGTAAAATCCTTCCAGATTGTTGTCCTGTTTAGTTGAATCATTTTGCTTGATAAGGCAGTTGTGGCAAAAAATAGCAAAACGTTATTTTTTACAGAGGGGAATCAACCCCAAAACACAAGTGTATCAGAGCAATTGCGATCATGATCTTTACTCTTTCAAACACTTTCAAACACTATACCACTGATTTGATAATAAACTACTCTAACTTTGCTCCCTTAATTTTTTTGAGCAGTGCATATGGGTATGACACTGTTGATAAAGTTTAGACCACATATTGCATACCCCTGTTACCTGGTCCATATTTAAAAAAAAAAGAAGTTAGATTTTAGGCAGTTGAAACCGTTAAGCCCAGTCACTTAAGCGCCACATACCCCGCAGCGTTAGATATGGGAGTTAAGCGAAGCGTACACGCAAGATATGTATGCAGATGGGACTCTAGCCTGGATCTTCTGGATTATTCTCCTTCAATGAACAGTTTACGTTTACATTTAAAGGTCGCTTTGCATCTATGCCACGTGCCAAATACGTTCTATTAGAAAGGTAGGTGGGCATGCAAATCAAAATCATTTTCAAATCGATCACGATTCTTTCTTGCTTTATTTCAACCAAATTGCAGAAGATGAAAGCATTTAAACAGCGAAGGGATCTCGATTCATTTTTGGCAGGAATACAGAAGTTGCCACGGGAGTGTTCATTTCGCAACCGTTGGTGCAGACCAGATAAAGATAACCTGTGATGGCAAAGTTGCCTGAATTTGCCGTCAAGCACACTCTGACTTCTACAGACGTGCAGGCATATTCTCATTACCTGGCGGTAGAAATACGGCTTTTTGTCCACATACAAGCTGCATGGCTTTAATTTCAGGGTATACGCAAAACCGTGTTGACTGAACAAAGGGGAATGGGTGCGAACCATACACAAGGAATCCCAAGTGAATGTAGTAGCTTCAATCAGAAGAATTTCGGTTCAGAAGATCAAAGCAGGTAATCTCACGTGCAGATTTTATTAAATCCTTGATAGCCAAGATGACGTATTATTTTCTTTCAGGACAGAACAGATAAATGCGGCGCATGGACTTGTGTAACAAGAAAGTTAAATGGAATGCACGGTATTAACAAAACGTACAATTGAACATTGCAATGTAGCCTGAAAAAAGCTCATAAATCGAAAGTGCCATCTAAGTTTCACGGAAGTTTACTTTTACTTCAGTTTTCACGATAGCGGTATTCTTCATCGCCAAGGAACAACGGACCGCCATACAGTAGGCCTTCCTGGACTTTACAGATGTACTATATATATATTATACTGACGGGATTAAAGCGGAGATGTTGGAGAAATAATCTGGATTTCTGGAACTCTGGTGTTAACATTCAATAAAGAATTCGCACGTGATTTATTCTTTCTGGAGTTTGTTTTGGCGAAATCCATTAATTCTTACTTCAATGAATTATAGTAGCAGATAGTGGCAGAAATTGTAGCAAAGATATCAGCACTAGGAAGGTAGAGTAGCATTGGGCAAAGATCCACAATATTGTCAAACATCTTTTAGTATTCTGCAAGACTTTATGGGGCCCACAAATACCCAATATTGCCATTAAAGCAGTTTGATCCCAGGTTATATTAGATAAATTTTTTATCTCCCAATAACTTCATTCGGATTCACAACGGAGAAGTAAATAACCAGGCAAACTGATTGAAACGTGAGATGCATGTAAACCTACTACCCTTCACACTTTGGAAAACGAATCATATCATGCATATAGAGCAGTAGTAACAGTAGTAACAGCAAAAGTGGTGGTGCTAGTAGTAGAAGTAACAGCAGTAGCAACAGCAGCAGCAACCGTGATTAACGAAGCGTCAATGGTGGTATCCCAATTACATGTTACAACAATTTATATGCTAGGGCCTATTATGCAGTACTTGAAGGGTGCCTCTCAAAGACTCCACGATCCCCGTCGGCTCAATGATAATGGTGCAGACCAATAGCAATACTACAGTACAATTTACCAATTGAACCACGTCGCTGTTGCCACATAGTACGCTTACTACAGTATTGTGTTATGTTGCTGCTATTTTAGCATCTACAACCCTGGCAATAACATTCGCATAATTCTAGTAACTCGAGTGGAGAGAACCTCATAAACCTGAGTAGTAAAGAAGGTTAGTAGTACTGTAGCAATAGTTGTAGTAGTAGTAGTAGTAGTAGTAGTAGTAGTAGTAGTAGTAGTAGTAGTAGTAGTAGTAGTAGTAGTAATAATAATAATAATAATAATAGAGGTAGTTTCAATACACACTCGCAATGCTAAAACTAAGATTAAAAGGATAATGAATGTGAAATTTAGGCGTAACTATGAATAACATGCACTCATATTCGAAGATATCCAGTCTTCGTTTGCTACTTAATTTTGTCACCACAAATTTAAATACTGGTCACCACAATTTAAATACTATACAGTTGTTCCCCCTTGTATCATGTGTTTATAATAACGTAACAGCCTATGCCTTGCGTGCTTATCACAGTTACCTTCACTGTCTAGGTTGCCCATCATACAAGGGACCACATTTTCGTTCGTGATCCCTATCCTGGCAATGTTGTCACTCCCAAAATGGGCCTGCCAGACCGACCACTGCATCGGTAAGTACAGTCAAACCTGCTCTAAAGGCCACCTGTATATAAAGACTAGCTGCTTATAAAGACCCCACATGTCCCCAGGTGTATACTTTCCATGCTCTGAACCTTGCCTATAAATACCATCTGTGTATAAGTACCACCTTTTGTTGGTTCCTATGGTGGTCTTTATATGCATGTTACACTGTAGCTTATAAGCAAACAAATGAGAAACGCTGCAGAAAATTATAATTACTGCGGTAAGCTGAACTTATAGCAAGCCACTTTGCTGCTTTCTCATTAAGAAAGTTCCAGCCGTTATCGCCGCATAGCTTAGGAAAATGCATGAATCTATGTGTATATGTTTACTTAGATCCTTCCCAAGATATATATCAAGGCATATTTTCATAATATATACCATGCAATAACGAAAATGGACAAAAAATGAACTACGGAATGGATCTCTGCCAGTCTGCAAATGATAGCTATGGGTTTTAATTGCTAACTCATCTTTTTATACATGTGAAGAGGCCTGGGTGCACGTGTTCTTTCCGACTTGTATGCAATTGAGATCTTGAACCCTTGCCATGGACGTAATAGCAGCCGGGTATAGACGCTGCCCTCTTGACCCAGAGTACACGTATCATATATACCCGTGTTAATTTTTATAGATCAAGCATCCTTCCTGCAACAGCCCCAGCTCTGCAATAAGGCTCTTGGCCGCAGAAATCGCTTTTCTAGGCAATTTGGATTGACAAGGATCGTGTATGCCAAAAAAGATCAAACATTTGTAAAGAGACTCGCTACTGAGTTTTTTTTTCATCTTATTTGCAGTGCAATAACCCACTTTGACTCCATTCTCCCCAGGCGGTCACCCTAACAACCACAGCGGAGACTGCAATAGCTCCAATGTCAACATCTCCGACAAAGAAGTAGGGGATGAATTATGGGAACTTAGGATGAGAGAAGTAAGACGAACTTTTTCTTGGTTCTCGCGCACATTTATCACATGCTTAATAGGGGTAAAATCGTTTCTAATTTGCTAGCGGGTCGTGTAAAATTGGGTAATTGCCGTTGCGCATATAACTCCACGCACTTTGATTTTAAAATTAAAGTCGTATCTGTAATTTATTATTGTTGGTCTTCTCTCTGTGATTTTAAAAAAAATTGTTTCCCTTTCTCGCAGATCCAGGGCTCTATTATGACTGCCTCGCTCCTGCAGATTGTGATTGGAGCCACTGGAATCATCGGCTGCCTTGTACGGTACCTCGGGCCTTTGACCATAGCCACCACAGTCACGTTGATAGGAGTGTCTCTGTTTGAGAAGAGCGGAAGTCTGTCGTCGGCTCACTGGGGCATAGCGGCCATGTAAGTAAGGATTACTCTCAATTCATTCATTTCCTCCGTACCGTTGATATGATAAACATTTTCAATTTTTGGAGTACAATCGTTAATACACTCTCTTTGTTATCATCTTTGGTGTCATACAGGTCCCTGCTGCAGTACACATGCTGTCATGTTACAGGTTAGCAATGGTGCCATTCCCCTGTGCGACCAAAGTCACAGTTATAGCAATAGGAAGAGAAGGGGTGTGTGTGAAGAATTACACCCTCTGGTAATCTTCATCATTATCATTATCCCAGGGCGGGATTCCCGAAATTACTTAAGTCTAAGATTAACTTGGGTCACCAATGTGATGGGTTAATAACTTGACTTAAGTGAAAACTTTGACTTAAATATTTTCAAAAATTTCAGTTACCCTTGTGTTACCCTTTGGCATTCGCATCCTTCTTACAGGACAGTCACTTTGGTGACAATATTTTCACAGTACCTCGGACACGTTTCCGTACCCTGCTTTACTGCTGCGAAGGACACTGTCTCTGGCAAGCGGAGGTGTATCACAAGCACCAAGTACCCAGTCTTTCGGCTGCTGTCGGTGAGTCATCTCCCAAGTAGCCAATCGTGAACCGTATCTCAACATTAGCCAATGAGACGCCAGCACCAGATAACTTTTTTGCAAGTCATATTTCCTTCTTTATTTTTTTATTTCGTTGAATTGTAACTTTTTAAAAGTATGCAAGTTACTAATTAAAAGTCTTAATAGTTTTGGTAGTTTACAATCAAGTGTGTAGAGAACGCCCATTGAGTCGAAAAGTAGAAACTTTATGATGTGGGGTTATCATACTCTCGTTTTGTCGCTGGACGTTTTCCTTTAAAGGAATACACTCTGTATTATCAATTTTGCAGTCATACACATCCCTGTACATGTTGTAATGTCACAGGTTAGCAATGATGGCATTCTCTTGTGCGACCAACGTCATAGCTATAATTAGCAATTGGAAGAGCATGCAAGGGGTGGGTGAAGAATTACATCCTCTGACAATCTTCATCATTATCACTGCCCAAGAGCTGGAGTTCTCAAAAATACTTAAGTCTAAGATTAATTCACCAATGTGACCAATGTTAATCACTACTAGAAGGAAATATTTTTGGTTGTGTCAGTCTTTTAAAGTTGTTAATTGTCTTGTACTCGACTGCTTAACGAAAATGTTACCGTGTCGTGCCGAATAGCGTCAAAGATATCACCTTAGTTCTAAACTATAAGGAGTTTATTCTAAGTAAATCACATATGTTAGACCGCTTTCTTTTGGAGTAGTGTTACTGATGACTGGAACGCCTTGGATCATAGTATTTGCATTACCGATAACTTAAATATTTTCAAACATCATCGAAAATTTAAGCTCTTTAAAAATAAACGACAGTTATCTGGGTGTCATGCTAACCAGGTAACTCGGATGCTTATGGGTCTGTACGGCCTTAACTTTTTTTAGGATGAAACTTAATGTTCTACAAAATGACAACTGTCCTTTGTTTGGATATAATCCTGAAGATTTAGTACATTTTTTGCAATGCTTGTCCCAACTTGGTCATCCACAGGATCACATTGATGACAAGTGTGCGCTCCTCGCTTCAATTCTGAACTTCGTTTTAATTCCGCATGATAGAAATTCCAAGGAAACCTTTGCAGACATTCCGATACTTGGGAATAACTCAGTTCAATATTTTTGATAACATTACTATACTTATAAAATTGCAATAGCCTTTATTGTAGAGAGTAGCCGCTTTGACTGAGATTGTACCGCACTCGAAATATAGATCGTCTTTTATACTTCAACTCCTGTCATGACTGTTATCAATCGCTACTAACCACGCGGTAACCCCAGTCTGTGGCTTGCGGTGGTTCCGGTGATACTTTACGATAGTCCTACACCCCCTCCAAGGGGTGAGGGGATGTCAAAACCAGGAGCCCACACTACAAGTCACAGCTTCTGGGATTAACCACGCGATAGCTACGCATAATACAAGTACGACGCATAGTGTTTCATTTAAAGGTGAGCATCTTGTGCCAGTTGGTATATGCAAATCTTTTAAAATAAATTGAAGTTTAAAACAAACTTCGGGACACCAGAGCTAGCTAGCATTAGCTAGCATTGGACACTTCTGTCTTATAGGCATTCCTTGCTGTCGTCATCAGCTGGTTTGTTTGCTGGATATTAACAGTAACCAACGTGTTTCCACTCGATCCTTCCCGGACCGGGTATTACGCCAGGACGGATATACGTAATGACGTCATCACACAGGCAAGCTGGTTCCGCTTTCCCTACCCATGTAAGTCACGAAAAGATACTACTACTACTGCTGCTGCTGCTGCTGCTGCTGCTGCTACTACTACTACTACTAGTACTACTACTACTACTACTACTACTACTACTACTACTACGACGACGACGACGACGACGACGACGACGACGACGACGACGACGGTGGTGGTGATGGCGGTAGTAGCAGCAGCAGCGGTAGAAACATCATCATCATCTTCATCATCATCATCATCATCATCATCATCATCAGTAGTAGTAGTAAGAAGAAGAAGAAGAAGAAGAAGAAGAAGAACAGTAGTAGTACTAGTGGTAGTAGTTAGTAGTAGCAGTAGTAGTAGTAGTAGTAGTAGTAGTAGTAGTAGTAGTAGTAGTAGTAGTAGTAGTAGTAGTAGTAGTAGTACATGTAGTAGTCTGGTAGTAGTTACTACTATTGTCCAAAACACAAATATATATATGTTTTATTACTTCAGCGATTTTACTCCCTTCACAGGATCCAGCTAACAAAGATACAACACATTGGTACAAATATTCCCTTGGTATGAAGCTTCCCCTTGTGTTATGTAAAAAGCTGCACTCAGATATCTGGACCAGATTGAGCATTCCTTGTTTCAGTTCAGTGGGGGATCCCCACCCTCAGCTTGGATGGAACCCTGGGCCTGACAGCGGGGGTTCTGGCTGGCATTTTGGAATCTCTGGGGGATTACTTCGCCTGTGCCAGAATAACTGGCGCCCCTCCTCCCCCCAGCCACGCTGTAAACAGAGGTGAGGGATAAACCCCGCAGTGTATATAACCATGGTGTGGTTGGTTAAGGGGCGAGTGATGAGGGTTTTAAGTCGCAGTTGACGATTTTGCAGTCTTATCGCGACTGGAACAAGGTTTACCAAGCTCAATGGCTTGGTCTCTGAACAAGGTCGTGTTTGTATGTGGTGTGTATGTACTGGACCCGTCTTGTGCTA
>JAAUYG010041115.1_pt1 | contig 12774 bp, 10 predicted proteins | sample 7278091 | NCBI WGS metagenome assembly JAAUYG01 (sample SAMN14350201, study PRJNA611818) | marine sediment metagenome | isolation source: surface marine sediment (0.6m) | place: French Polynesia: Moorea | collected 2018-08
GTCGTCTGTCGTCCGTCGTCTGTCGTCCGTCGTCCGTCCGTCTGTGGCATCGATTATCTCTGAAGTTATTGCATGGATTTCTTTCAAATTTTAGTCCCGTTTCGCTCTGCGACCATTCGTTAGCTCTGCCTGACTATGTCAACAGAGCTCATGAAATCGAAATTCGTCCGTGGCATCGATTATCTCTGAACATTAGAAACTAACATTGCATGGATTTCTTTCAAAATGTGGTTGTTGCTTCCCCTGTGCATTATGCCCGGACGTTTTTTTTTTTGAAATTTTGAGATTTTGCCGGTTTTTGGCTTTTTTACGAATATTTTTTTGATTTCGTTAACATAGGACGCTATGGGAATAAAACTCCTCCTTCAAATCGACTTTGCATCTTTTCAAACTTTTTCTGAATTTTCTTCTCAGTGGTCCTCAAAAAAGTAGTGCTTTGGGTTTTTGAAATTTTGAGTTTACCATTTTTCACGATTTTAGTTTTCGTTAGCATGGGACGCAAATGGGAGCCAAAAGTTCTCCTGAATTTCTTCTCAGTACGCCTCATAAAAGTACTGTTTTGGATTTTTGAAATTTTGAATTTCTGATTTTTAGCGAATTTTTGAAAATCACCATGGTACACTATGAGGAAACCAAAAACCTCATTTATCTGGAAAACAAGCGACCGCAGAGCGAAACGGAGTGAAATTTGGGTCCCCAAGGCTTGTATTCAGTGCATACAAGTGCATACAAGTACAAAAACGGCTGGTCGTAGAGCGAAAAGGAATGAAATTTGAGACTCTGGGGTAGTATTCAATGTATATATGGTAGTTTGATACTTAGTGCTTAAGGTCATTCTAGTTGAATTTCCGATTTTCGACAATCTTGTATCTCGACAATGGCTGGTCGTAGGGCGAAACTGGGTGAAATTTGGGCCTCAGGGATGAGTATTCAGTGTATATATGACACATGTGAAGTTAAATGCTTTAGGTAATTCTGGGGTCATTCGGTGTATTTCCGATTCTCAACAACCTTGTATCTCGAAAACGGTAAGTCTTAGAGCGAAACATACACACAAATCTCTATGTTATCCAGTTTTATGTGGTTATTGTCTGACATCTTGTCAAGCAGAGCGCCAAAGCCCATGGGCTTCTTGTTTTTGGGATAGGGGCCTGTCAATCTGAGACAAGTGAACTTAATCACCCTCTAAATGACAATGAGCATCACAAGGTTAAAAAATACCCCATAATCTAAGATATTTTCCACTGAAACCACCGAGCCCCAAATTCTACTCCGTTTTCGCTATATGACCAGTCATATCCACTAAATACTATTCGCATTTCTTAAATTTTAAATGTCAAAATTACAAGAAGTATCTTTTGTGTGGACTGTCACAGGGAACGTGTACAAAAAGGTTCAAAACTTGGAAGCCTAGGTGACAGGGAACGTAGCGTAAAAATCGTATTTCTGGACACATTGCAAGCGCACCGAATGACATCTAAACGACCGTGAATACTAAACTTAAGGTCAATGGTACCTCCATATATGTTCTACCCCCGAGTTGAAAATTTTACTCTGTTTCGCTTTACGATTAGCCATTAATCGCAATTTATTTGCACATATTTGCAATTTTTCATATTCCCATTGCAATTGGTCATTAATCTTGTAACCAACTTGCAAAATTCCAGGAAGTAACTTTTGTGTGTACTGTCAAGGGGAACAGCTATAAGGGATTGGCTGAAAATGATTCATAAATGTAGAAGATGTAATGTTTGAAGATCGTATTTTTGGGAAAATTGTAAGTGCATCGAATGACCCCGAAATAACATTGATCGCTAAGGTCAAGGGTGCCCCATATATGTCCTTCTAGTACCTTGAGTCTCAATTTTCAGCTCGTTTCGCTCTACGATCCATCGTTTTACATGACGCAACTGAAAAGCTTAAGATTGCCATCGCATTTCAAAGTGTCCTTTATAGTTTCTTCCATATGCCCTCATTGAAGCCTGTTTCGGTAACCATGAGGGGTGTTTATGTAACGGAATACCATCTTCCTTTCCTACCTGTCCTTCCTTTAGAGGCCATGTGATTTTACGCAACAGGGGTTTCTTTTATTTTCTTTTCTTTTTTTTTTTTTGCTGGAACGTTTTTGTCTTTTTATGTAGACAGCATAGTAATCCGACGGCTACTTGGGTAGCACATCTAGAATATTAGAATTAAAATGGCCCATGCTTCATTTTTGGACGTGGGCCCCTTTTGCGGCCAGTGGACCATATTCACTTACAGGTTGGATAATCAAATTACTTATCTAATTCCCATAAATAGGACGGTTTTAGCCGTCAGGATTTGGCTCATCTTGTAGTCTTTGGCATGGTAAAACGAACTTGGGGAAACAAAATAAGTGACGAGGGAAGTGTCTGGGCTTTGAAGATGGGTCCCCTTTTAGGGTCGGTGCTTTAATTTCAGCTTCAAAGCTTCTGTAGATAATCTGTATAATTCTCCAGATCAAAAGAGAAAGCATTTGTCTCAATGAGCAGACCACGTCAGTTACAAAGAAAAGGCCTGGATGGAATGGATATCCGGGTTCCTAAAATATCCATTTTAGGGACTGCCACGTGGCTGTGGCGAAACTGAATACCACGTGGCTATGACAGCGAACGTGTGTTTATCGCCCATGTGTATGTGACCTGACAGCCGATCTTCTGTTGATGGACCAGAACAGACCACCCATTGTCTTCAAACTCTGTTGGAATGCCCCAGTTACCACCACACATATGGCCCATTCTCTCCAATGTGTCCGAAACGGCTACGGACCTGCAAAACACGTGCACTGAGTACGTACGTGCGTACGTACTACCGCGATAAATCTGTTGCAACACTTAACGCGGAATGTTTCTTGAGCCTTTCGGCTCAACATCTGGGGTCGTAAACCGCGAGGGAGGATGTACTACCACACCCCCTTTATGACTTTCAGTACCAGTGGGAAAACATTCCCCCGGGGCATAAATTTGTCTCAAATCGATAGGTGGGATATGCAAATAGTTTACTGAAAGAAATCGACCCTATAGTCTTATTACACCTGGGGATTCGGGATATAATTTACAGATTCCGAAGAATGGTCGACAACCTTTGGGACGACGTAAGAGTCGTCATGCTCGCAGAAATATAACACACTTCATTATATTAATGGATATGTAAGACTAGTCTATGTTACAGTAATTCAGCATTTTTATTGCAATGAACGTTCACGACTTTGTAAGATTGTGCAGTGCACACAAACATGTATATTTGTGCTTTATAATTAAATACGTTTATTATTATTATTATTATTATTATAATAATAATAATTATTATTATTATTATTATTATTATTATTATTATTATTATTATTATTATTATTATTATTATTATTATTATTATTATTATTATTATTATTGTTATTATTATATGCAGGACCTTTTGCTAGATAGAGTTTGTTATGAAACCTATATACGTATCAAAATATGACTGACATTGCTGTCGAAATTTCAAGGTGGCTCATTAAACACATGCAAATCATTTCAGTTTTTTTTTTTCAGAATTGTTAACAGGAAAGCGAACTGCCCAAACGCTGCTTCTTCAAATTTGTATCGAATTATTTCACACCTCTCCTGAATATTGGTCTCTAAGTGGTTCTCACTCACAAGATTACTGTTGGGTTTTTGATCTTTTCAGAATTTAATTTTAAATGAAAAATGAAAAGTTCCCTTACGGTCTATGGTAGAAGTTTAACATAGGACCTAATGAGAGAGGTCTTAGGGTTAAATCTTATGAGCAGTGTTGAAGCCATACGTTGATGGCAAACACTAAGAAATGAAATATGAGTCCACCTGCACCATTAGACTTGACTCTGGGTGACACTAAAGGGCCAAATTCAAGGTAACTCAGATAAAGGCGTGTATATCTCGTAAAGAGCCGAGTTAGGTTATAAATACGTTAGTCTTTAAACACAGTAAATCATATGTGGGGATTCCAAATGTGTCATATTTGATTATGGTTGACCTTGAAAGGTCAAGTTCAAGGTCACTGATATTTCAACATTTATATATCAGAGAGGAGTAGAGATAGGGCCTTTTTATTTTGTTATTGACACTACCAAAAAGTCATGTATAGTGAGTCCAGTGGCACCATACGTTGAGCTTGACACGTGGATGTCATACGTAACATTGTCAGTCCAACAGCACTATCAAATTTGGAAATTCAAGTTTCAAGGTCAACCAATGTCAAATAAACCAATAGATCAAGCTGTTCTGCTAATACTTTGGTTCTCAGTCGGTGTCATTAAGGCTGTTTGGAGGGTACTATGTGGAACATCAAATTCCTTGTTGGAGTGAGTGAGTGATTTGGGGTTTAACGTCGCTTTGACATTATTCCGGTCTCATAGCGACGAGGTTCATCAAGCTCGATGGCTTCATGAACAAACTCGTGTATGTAGGTGTTGGTGTGTATGTACTGGACCCGCCTGGTACTAGTCCGACCTGCGGCCAGTCTTTATAGTGCTAGCCCACTGAAACACCACCCCACGGGTAAGCAGTGATGTCCCAACCAGGCCATTATTCTGACTCCGAGTCGGCCAGACGGTCTCTAACTCTTTTGTGCTGAGCGCTTCGATCTCCAATAGGAGCTCTTCCTGCAGGACGGCAATGTGGATTGGTGCAGCTTGGCCGAGTAGATCCATGACGTCTGATGACAAATCGAGGAATGAAGGAATCGGGGAAACTGTGACGCGTTTATACCACTGAGCGCCAGAGTGCAATGGAAACGCCTGCGAACGTTTCACGGTCGTACTTTAAATATTGGTCGCTATGATCGTATAGAAAGCGTGGCATAAGTGCAACCGAAACGCACACCGGACGTAGTACTATGTCAGCATAAGATTCGCAGGGTAGTACAAGCATGCAAAAAAGCGTGTAAAAAGCGTAATGTATGCCGGGAGCCGTAAAGTTGAGACACTTCGTGGCGTTTCTGTGGCGCTTCATACTTTTTTTGAGAAACAGCATGAACGCCATAATCGTCGCAGAGATACCGGTGAGTGAAATGGGGGGAGGGGGGGGGGTAGCCATTCATCAGAAGATAATGTCTTTCTGCTTCCCTGTCTTGGGCAGAGCAATGTTAAGTCTTCCTAGATGTTGGGATACGGTGACTGTGATGTCCTCAGTAAGCAAAGTAAGGTCAATATATTGATGTGACCATCTTTTGGACTTAGAAGGGAACGGTCAGACCCAAAGGGCTAGCGGCTGACTTAAAGGTATCTGATTGTGGTGTGGGGACATGGGAAGTTTGAGAAAGCCCACCTCCTGTGAAGATATCTAGTGCCTCCTGGAACTCGCCCTCAGAGTCTGCGCTAAATGGACGGTGCGTTGAGGGACTTTCTCGCCTTAGGCCCTGACACTTGATTAATGGTCACTAGGATCAACCAGCCTCTGTGGTGATTCTTTACCACGGGCTTGGAAGTCGTCAACAGGTTGCGCTGCATCTCAGGAGAAATCGTGCTTTTCTCGGCTGGTGATGTGGTGGCCTGGGACCAGTCTGGTCATTACCCGGGGTCGAAGTGGCCGACTTGTGGACCTCCTTATCCTTATCTATGAGTTTCTCAGTCTTAATTGCTTCCCACTTAGGCGATGTTGGCCTCTGTGGGGGTTCAAATTCACCGAATGACACAACAGTAACCTTAAACACTAAAAGGCCAATGGTATCCGATATGTGTTTTATAAGTACTCCCAAGTCCCAAATTTAACTCCGTGTCACTCTATGATTAACCATTTGCAAGGTATAGGCAATCTTTCATTTTTCCCATTTTCCACAACAATTTCAGTTTAAAAAGATAACAAATTTCAAAATCCCAATAAGCAGCTGTTGTGAGGACTGCCATAGGGAATATTCAGAAAAAGTTTAAATGAAAGAAAAACCTATCTGTAGGAGGGGTAGCATTTTGAAATTTTCCCTCTCATAGGTCTCATGTTCAATTCAAATTTAATCTTTCAAAATAAAAAAATTTGAAATTTCACAATGCCAAGAAATAACTTTTGTGAGGACTGTCACAGTCAATATTTAGAAAATTTTGGTGGAAGAAGAGTCGCAGCTGTGGGAGGAGTAGCATTTTGAAAGTTTCACTCCCTCCAGGGTCCCATGTTAACAAACATGAAACAAAGTAGTTAAAATTAACAAAATCCACAATTTGTGAAAGGACGAAAAAATGGCCTGGAGATATTGTGGATAGCTACCTTGCCACAAATTTCGGCGCAGTCATGCACAGTTATTTAAACATGCGAAATTTAAATGCGGCACAAATCAACCACCATAGAGAAAAAAAACACAGAAATACTAGTAATCTGAAAGATGTGGTCGTGTGTGTGAACACATAACACGTAAAATGCTCATAAACCTGTGGAGGACGTTTTGACTATAAATACGATTACACAGACCAGTGACGCTCCCATATCGCTATAAACCAAAAAGCCCTGTTCTCCCCCCAGTTGAATGATGAAAGGATTGTTATTGCTCCCAAGTCTATTGTGTATAAGCCATTGTTATATGTAGTAAAACTCAAGTACATATTGTAATGATGTGTATTACTGTATTACCTTTCATGTTTACTGATACTATTTCTGATACGTCTTCTCAAAGGTTAGGCGATTGGAAGTGAGTATGCTTCGGAAAGTTATATCACTTTGCAACAGACTGTACTTAAGTTATGTCGTTATAACAGGTATAACTAAGTCTGTTTAGTCTCAACTGCAACTGCTAAGTTTATTGTTTTTTGTTGTTCTCTGTTCAACTTTGTGTAAGGCTTAATGGTTTGTGGTGGCAGGTTAGACTGAAGCTATGCCATTATCACTGGTATAATATCCAACTTTGTGTAAGGTTTAATGGCTTGTGGTAGCAGGTTACGCTTAAGCTATGGCATTATCACTGGTATAATATCCAACTTTGTGTAAGGTTTAATGGCTTGTGGTAGCAGGTTAGGCTGAAGCTATGGCATTCTCACTGGTATAATAAGTCCTTTTGTGTCCCAAACCTAAGTTGTCTGCCTGTTTATTCCATTGTTCTCTATTGCCTGATTTATTATCTTGCTAAGACTGCATTTCAGCACAACTTTACGATACTGCATAATGCAGTGGAAATATGTGACAATGGTTTACCATTGAACATTGTCACAGTGGATATTAGACCTAGGTTCTTTTTGTTCTTCAGTCCCGGAATAAATAAGAGAATGCCAAGGGTAAATTGAACTATTTCTTATAAAAACTAACTCTTAAATGATAAATTACAAAATGTGTGTGTACAAGAATTCATTTAACAATACAACAATCACATCATTATAAAATTTAATAATAATAATAATAATAATAATAATAATAATAATAATAATAATAATAATAATAATAATAATAATAATAATAATAATAATAAATATTAATAATAATAATAATAATAATAATAATATAATAATAATAATAATAATAATAATAATAATAATAATAATAATAATAATAATAATAATAATAATAATAATACAACATCACAAGAAAATAGGTATATTCACACACACAGTTTAGTTTTGACTTCTGAATAATCCTGAATATTGTACGGAGTCCAAGGTAATATTTCATGATAATTCTGTATGAAAATACGATATATTTATAGTTATTGCCCTTGAATGATTTCTCCTGAAACTTCAGAGCCCTTACTTGCACATGATGTGCATACAGGTCATACATCTAGACTCCAACAATATCAACGCTCAGACAGAGATGACTCAGCACCACTACTGCAGTGATTCTCACACCAGAAAGCATAACAACCTCTCATGGTTGTTTTGTGTTTCCCGAGGCTAGTATACCGAAGTATAGGTAGCGTCTGCACATTTGAATGGTCTCAACACACCGCAGAGTCAGCTGTGGGGAATCTCAAATTATGATTCCTTCTCCAAACTCCCAGTTCTTCAAGCAACAGTGTTACAACTCACTTATCAGGCGTCACTTATCAGACTTCCTGTATCAGCTACTCGAACCATCACCTTTTCATAACAGTTATTTTTCATTGGTTTACATCCACAACTGGTTAAATAGTTCATTCACTGGCACAATATCCAGTGCAATATCACCCCAGTCTCAACGTATCTTTCAACATAGAGAACGTCTTCACTATTAGACTGATATAGCATACTCTGATAGCATAGCAGACTGACTCTATAACATACTGACCTGCAGCGTCATCTCTTGCCCTTAAACACTCCATGCCAAATACGCTTGCACAAAAGTATAAATCACTATTTTCATGCCAGTGTGTCAATTTCCAGAACACTTCAGCACATTCAGGAAACGTTAGTTACTGATACAAAGCAAACTTGCTCCAAAAAAGCAAATATGGTCATCCCACATTGTACTTTTATTACTTTTTACTCAATGAGATTTTTCTGTAGAGTAGTTTTAAGGAAACCTCTGAGAAGGAGTGGACTTTACAAAGTGTCAACTTACACGCCCATATCAACACACCAAGTTGTGAAATCAGCATGTCAAAATGTATTGCCAGGATAAAGTTACTTTGACCACTTTCTGTGATGTACATGTTTTGTTCGGTGTTGGCTATGTGGGCATATACTATACCTCTGTTTGGCCATTCTTTGTGTATGTTTACCACAACAAAAACGTATTTTAAGTTGTATTCTTGTTAATGTAATTTTCGCTCTGCTTTGTTCTACTACACCGCAGAGCTAATGTCATGCCGCAGGCGTCCATCGTTTGTTCATGTGTAAAACTTGTTTTCTTCTGAAACCTTCAAGCAAATTAATGCCAAATTTTGTAGAAAGATACCTATCAACCATATCTTCAGACTATTTTGTTCTTTCTTTCTTTCTTTTGTTTTTTTTTGTTCAAAATTTCACATGTATGATTTTTAATGTTTTTTATATTCATTTTCGTTAATATGGGACCATATAGGAGGAAAATTTTCAAACGACATCTCCTCTGAAATTACACAGCCGATTCACTCCCCCAAATTCACGAATATAAATAGGGTCTCTGACAAAGTTTTTCAGAGAATTGTGAAAAATCACATTTTGGAATTTTGACATTTTTTTCATGGGACCATGGCGTAGTAAACGATTCAAACAAAACCTCCTCTGAAAGTACACACCAGATTCACTACCCTAAATTCAAAATTCATGTATACACCTAGAGAGGGTCTCTGCCAAAGTTGTTAAAAAAATTGTGAAATTTGAAATTTAAGTTCATGGAAATTTGTTTTGTTAATTTTTTATCATGGCAATCAATTGGAAATTATTAATTGTGCGATATCTTGAAACTATCTGATCGTAGAGTGAAATGAACTGAAATTTGGTCCTCAGGGTTAGTATTTAATGTGTACAGGGTACTTTTTTGTATCTCAAAAAACAGCTGATTGTAGAGTGAAGTGAACCACAATTTGGGTCTCATGGATAAGTACTTAGTGTCGGCAGGGTAATATTGACTGTTAAGTGGTCAAAGACAGTCATTTGGTGCATTTCCAATTTTTCTGATTTTTGACAACTTGTATCTCAAAAGGATTCTCGTAGAGTAAAGCCGAGTGAAAATTGGGATAGACTTAGGGACATTAGTAACACATATATGGGGTACCATTGACTTTTTAGTGTTCAAGGTCCTTTGGGTTAGTTGGTGCACTTGTTAACTTTGACCATGTTGACTGTTCAATATCACGCAAGGTCATTTGACCTTGCGTGACATTTGACTCAGATGTGACAGCTTCAATGGACTCCCATTACATGGTTTCCTATCAATGTTTAATGGTAACATAGGGCCTAACTAGGCTCATTTGCGACATTTTTGTAAAGCTTCGAGATATGAGTTAACTTGACTTTGACCTCTCAGAGTTACTCAAAGTCAAATGTACCTTGACCTTTTATTGTTATAAGTAATTTTTGGGGATATTAACCACAGCTGTAACTCGATTTGTGCTCCTGTCTTTGTTGGACTGTTGTGAAGTATTTTGCTTGTGTCTCGTTGAGGTTTGATGGAGACCCACCTTGATGTTCGGATCATTGAAGAATGTTTTTACTCTTGTGTAATTAACAGTAATTTAATTACAACAAGCGACTGGTTGCATCTATGGGTAAGTTTTATTACGTTTTGGTACTGCTGTCAAAATGCCTTTATGAAAGGGAATTGATCAAACCCCACCAAAAAATTCTGTATTTGGTTACACGTGTTACAGGGGCTAGTTTCCTGAATACTCCACTGGTGATCTTGAGCATGGCAAAAGGATTGTTGTCACGTTTATTAGTGAAATTTAGTTATATGCAGTATTATGCAGTATATGTACTCTGAAAGATTGATTAATATGTTCCATCAGAGATTTTTTGTAATGTGTATGTATTGTTTAAATCTATCAATAACTAAGAAAGTTAAGTGACAACACAAACATGTTGTAGGATAATAGCCATGTCTCTCAACATTTTGTAATAGCATGATATGGTTGATACAGTATTCAAACATTCTTACCCGGCATACAGGATTGCGAATGCTTATACTATTCTGATGATAAATATCAGTTTTGAATGTATATGCTCATAGTCATTTTACTCAACGTTATCAGACTACTAGGTTATGCACACTTGTGTTGAGGGTAATGTCATCAGTAAATATTAAATAAATATGTTTTGTCAACCAAATACTTTGTCAGTAGCATTTCGTATGCTAGGTCTTATCTAGAGTTGTACCTTCTCAAAAGACCACCTGTACATACAGACAACTGGTTAATATAATATGTCATCTAGGGCTAATTCCCAAGTGTGTAATTTCTATGTTTCTGATCCTGTATGCACATTTCCCCTGGGCCCTGATTAATCAAAGGTGGCGGCGCCCATAGGCTTTTTATTCATAACCCAAAAGTACCAACTCTATATCGCCCAGACTGTGGGCGATAAGGGACGGAAGATACTAGTGACATATGACCGTCTGCTGAACAGTGATCGTTCAGCGGGCAGATTGTTTGCTGGTTTTGCTTTCAGTTACGACACAACTCTGGAGGTGGACGTGCTCACAAGATGACCCCCCCCCTCCTACCAATCACTCATCCACACTGTAATTTATTCATAAACTTTAAATATTGCTTAATTGTTAATTAACTGCTGCCATACAATGTATATATAATGTTATCAACCCGAATATATTTGTGTATGTCAGAAAGTACATCCGAGCTGGAACCCTTGACCATGTTGGTTCAATACCAAAATAACAAAATTTTACATTGCATCTTTCATGATCTGAAAATTATGCAATGTTACTGTATAGTACACATGGTATTTTAGCTATGTTAGACTTTGTCAGCAGAGCTACTGTCATGGCGCAGGCGTCTGGCATCCGTAAACTCAGGTTTCTCAGAAACCGCTGCATGGATCCAGGCCAAATTTTGTGGGTAACTCCCTCTCCACCATTTTTTTTTGTTTTCAAAATATTCAGTTTTCAAATTTTTACGATTTTTGTTTAGTTTTCGTTAACATGGGACGCTATGCGAGCAAAATTTCAAAATGCTACTCCTCCAGTTCTGATCCGATCTGAGCCAAATGATAAATTAGGTAGTCATTAGGGAATAAAAAGTTATGGTATATATTGAGCGTAAGTTTCTTTCTTTTACCAAAATTTAAAAATTTTATGGTACTTTGAAATTTTAACAAAGGAGTTCAATAGAAAAAGTCTAAAAGTGCAATATCTTGAAAACGGCTGATCGCAGAGCGAAATGGATGAAAATTTGGGACTCGGGGTACTACAGTGCACATAGGTAGGGGACTTTTGATGCCCGAATCCTTGGTCATGAGGGGATTCAAGCTGTAACTGTTTACGGCAATCTGCCAAAATTAAAAAATTTATGGCACTTTGAAATTGTTGTTAATACAGGACCATATGGGGCTGGAAATTATCAAATGCTACTCCTCCTACAGTTTTCATCCGAGCAGGGCCAAATTTTATGATAGATACGGCAGTCATACTCATAGGGAAATGTAAAGTTTTGGATATGTTGGTGATCTGCCAAAAATTAAAAATTTGGTGGCAATTTTAGCATAGAAATCAATGGGAAACCTAAAAAGTGGATTATATCGAAAAAGGCTGATCATGGAGCGAAACAGACGAAAATTTTGGACTCAGGGTACTTTTGATGCCCGATTCCTTGAGATTGGTTTTGGGTCATTCGGTGCACTTTGCATAATTTCTAATTCCACGATTTTTCAAAAGTTTTCATCAGATTTCAACCAAACGTCTTACAAAGTATAATCATCAGGAGCTAATATAGGCTATTACATTTTTGGCAGATCTCCAAAAAAAAAAAAATAAAAATTTTATGGCACTTTGAAACTTTGAACACAGGACCATATGGGCTGGAAATTTCAGCACGCTATTCCTACGGTTTTCATCTCATGTCAGCCAAACCTTATGAGGACATTGAGCTACCATGGTAGAATACAGGCTGTCACTTTTCTTGGCAATCGGCCAAGTTTTAAAAAAAAATGTGGCACTTTGAAATTTTAATATGGCAGTCAATGGGAAAACTGTCATTTTTTTTGGCGATCGGCAAAAAATTGCAAAAACTATGGCATTTTGAAATATTCCTTAAGCAGGACCATGTGCTGCTATAATTTTCAAAGTGCTATCTCTCCCACAATTTTCATTGGAGTCCATCCATATATAGTGTACTAGCCTCCTTTCAGCCCTCTGTGGTATTTTATTACGACTGTCAGTCGTTTACCGACGGACAGGGTGGGAA
>JAAUYG010097133.1_pt1 | contig 12773 bp, 6 predicted proteins | sample 7278091 | NCBI WGS metagenome assembly JAAUYG01 (sample SAMN14350201, study PRJNA611818) | marine sediment metagenome | isolation source: surface marine sediment (0.6m) | place: French Polynesia: Moorea | collected 2018-08
ATAAACTACTACTACTACTACTACTACTACTACTACTACTACTACTACTACTACTACTACTACTACTACTACTACTACTACTACTACTACTACTACTACTACTATCAAGAGCTATACGCGTAGGCCAAGCGGTAAGACGTTCAGCTTCACGTCCATGGGTCATGGGTTCGAATCAACTCATCTCCCGCGTAGTTTGTCCCAAATCCAGCCAACCATCATTAGTGCAGAAAGGGGGTCCTAAAACATAAGATATTTATTTCCTTTTTCCCATAATGCCAGCTGCATTATTATTTCCAGAGACACAAGCCGGCAGTCATACACACAGGAAGATCGCCTGGCGTTCTCCCGAGCTCTGTATAACGACCTACTGAACCGCACTGATAACAGGATGAGACCCAACATTTACGGTAAGGTCGAGTGCCGGGTCATGACATGCAATTTACTTTTTTTTTTAGAACGGAAAGACCGATTGGCCTAATGTAGTATGTCCTAATGCGCCCTGAAATTGTTGTCCCCCGGGCGCAACTGCATTCTTCCGTCTTCTATGTGGAAATAGCGCAGTAACCGTTAGTTTGTGATCGCTCAGCAAAGTGTTTTTTTTTGTGACCAACATCATTCCGTGGTAAAACTTTGGTTGTGAACAATCTCGCCAAATGTACCCTATTTTGGTGTTACATCGAGGCAGCGCCTCAATATGCGAAAACGGGCATCCTATAGGTTTTGTCGCAGCTTTCTGTCACGTATTTAAACGCGCTCTCGTGCCATTATGACACATGACCTGGAACTATCATAAATCATGGAAGGGAGAATACAGCAAGCATTGCCCATGAAATTTGTCAACCCATGGTTACGTAGCATTTGACGAGCGCTCAGGGTAGACACGGGCACATGGCTTAGCAACGCTTTCAGAGTCTTTGAGATGCGGAGGTGTCTGTGGTGCCTTGATCGATCACTCTTCATTCACCAAATGGCACCATATGTTCAGCGTGAGTAGAATGCCTCACCTCTTCGCTCTGACCGCATCCATCTTGCCCCTGGGCCACCATAAGCATGAAAATGCATTAATAAACAATATGCAGAGTCGCAAAGTGAACAAACAAACGGGGAACATATGAGATATATAGCATGCGACTGAGCACTAGGTCTGCAAGAAGACCTCCAGGGAAAGACCATTTATATGCAATATCGCCTATTATGTACAAGACCTACCTACACACATTTGTCTTATTCCCTCAGGAGAGCCTGACAGTGTGAAGATAGATTTCTATGTCCAAAGCATGGGACCCATGGATGAAAATGATATGGTAAGCTATTTAGTCGGACGGCGACCCTTACTACGCAGTGTGCCAATACTTGCGTGTTTGATGATGTACTGCTGCTGATGCCCTGATAAAGTAACGGTTAATGACAACTAGTGTCCCTTAGTTATTAGATTTCCCATATTATGCAATGTCTCTCAGTGTATTATCCTTGAGGCGTAAAAGATGCATATAGCCGCTGAGCACGACAGCACCTTGACAACTTGGTGTAACTCTGCCCATCCACAGGTCTATCACCTCGATGTGTTTGTACGACAGCGCTGGGTGGATAATCGCCTGGCGTACAACTACAGCGGCCTTCCGGAATACGTCGATTACGTCATCGTGCCACAAGCCCACATCGACAATTTCTGGCTTCCGGACACATTCTTTCCAAATCTCAGGTCCGGAACAATACATACTGTTACCAGAGACAACCGACAGCTCCGGATCTACCCAAACGGATCCATATTTTACGGAATCAGGTAAGCCATCATTTGTAGGATAAAGATATTTTATAATTCTAACTCTGTATATAACTTTCTGATGCCACTAAGCAATGGAAATTGCAGTGGAAATTGCCATGTTCACTATAAGCCCAAACACAGTGATTATTGCATGTATAATAATTATTATTTTGCGCTTTCAGGATGGATTTGGAGATGTACTGTGATATGGATCTGCGGTCTTTCCCGTTTGATTACCAAAGATGTCCACTTAAAGTGAGCACGTGTGAGTAGTCACGGTACTCAACATGGCGAAGTTAAACTTATGAGTTAATCTTTATTTCTTTAGAATTTTAGCCATGTGTAGCATAAGCACAATTAAGCTGCACCCTGAACTTACCCAGAGTGCAGGCTTATGTGATAAACGTGCAAAAATAGCAAGATTTGGGTTTGTAAGTTTTATTTTAAAAAGCGAAATGCCAAAACTTACGTTGTCGTCTGTTTTACAATGCAAAAATTGCAAGTTTGGCTTTAGATCATTCAAAGAAATCGTATGCCAAAAAAATTACGTCGTCATCTGTTTTACACTGTACAACTGTTCAGTACGGCATTTTCAACAAAAGTTACCCCTGGCCACTGGTAATTTAAAGAGGCCAGTTGCGGTTTTTCAATACCAATATTAAATATTTATCTATAGATATGAGTTTGACTCAAAACGTTGAGTTTGAGTCATATGAGTTTGACGCTTAAACAAAATTTCGATCGACTTCTAACAGGATCTACATGTTGACAATATGCATCCTGTTAGAAGTCAAATGATAATCGATCGTTACATATTTGTACATGCCGAAATGTCTACTCCAGTATAGACGCAGAGTATAGATGCAGAGTATAGATGCAGAGTGTTATGTTCTTTATTTCTTTCGTAGACGCGTACACGCAGAGGGAGGTGAACATAACCTGGAACAGCTTGCCTCCGATAGAGAATGACATCCCCAAACTGGCCCAGTTCGCACTGCGCAAGATCTCTTACGACGTTCCCTGTTCTGAAATATACACATCAGGTAAGAAATTCTGGCCTGGCCTAAATACATAAGTGGACGACTTTGGTCCAGATGTTTTATTATCCTAATCCGAGCTAGCTGCATTCTACAGAATGACGATTCGGCGAAACGATACAAAATGACACCGAAATGACAAAATGAAATGACGTGATCTCTGAACGCTAATTACGGGATTCGGCACAGATGGTATTCATAAGATACTTGTATTTCACAAGTACATGTAGGCAGCGTTATAAAACCATCCTGGCATTGTAAAGCTATCATATATGCCCTCCCTGTGAAATCTGCCCCCGATTTCCAGGTGACTACCCCTGCCTGCAGATAGAGTTCCACGTACAGAGGGAATCCGGGTTCTACATTCTCCAAGTCATCATCTCCTCTTGGCTCATTGTGACAGTCTCCTGGCTCTCCTTCTTCCTGTCGCGAGACGCCGTGCCGGCTAGAGCGTCGCTAGGGGTTACGACCGTGCTCTCCATGGCAACCCTGCTCATGTCGGCTAGCAACACCAACATGCGCGTGTCATACGCGCGCGCCATCGACATCTGGTTCACAGTGTGTATGACCATGGTGTTCTCGGCCCTGCTCGAGTACGTGGTAGTGAACAGCATACAGAGATGGCTGAAAAACAAGGGCAGAACAGGGCGAGGGTTCTGCTATGGCATCTTGCATCCTGCGAAAATCGACCTGATGTCTCGCATCATGTTCCCGATAGTATTCATCGCATTCAACATGGCCTTCTGGCTATATTTCACACGGGGTGAACACTGATATATCGACGACATCACGGGTTGAAACCTTAAGACTTTCTTTGACAGAATTCTCTCTGCATTAGGGTTTTACCCAATCTGGGTAGCAATTGGCAAACTATTTAAAGCTCATGCAGGACACCAGCATCGCCGTGTCCCCTTCGGTTTAGTTCACCATTGTGAACATACCAAATATTGCGATTTCTGACTGTGGCTCAACACGAGCGCTCGGATCTGTTACTAGCTAGTAATTTAATTTTTTGACATACACCTATGTGCATATTAACACATGATTAAACTCAGCGCGCTATATGCAGCAGCAGCCGAAAATGACTACCATCACCCAGGGATTTTCTCTTTGTTTTGGCATCTAACATGCTGCCGCTCATCGGCCGAGAACTTGGGAGAAAGACAATTTTATTTTCAACGAGAAACAGCGGTGTTAATAGCATATAGGTATATGTCAAATGTAGATTAACAGATGCATGTGCTCGTTGCTCAACAGGGTAACTAGTGATTATCAGCGATAAATACGAGAGAGAGAGAGAGAGAGAGAGAGAGAGAGAGAGAGCGAGAGAGAGAGAGAGAGAGAGAGAGTGGTGGGGGATGGGTGGATTATATCAGTCGACAACTCTGAGGCTGGTTTCAGATCTCATAGTTAAGTTACTATGTAACCGTGATGCAACGCAAATTTCTGTATTCAATGAATTTGTGTAGCTACACATGTACATGTATCTGCCCGGAGAGAAAAAGAGACGGGAAGATTGTCAGATTTTGTGCTCAATAAATTTGTGTATTTATCTGCCCAGAGAGAGACAGAGAGACGGACAGAGAGAGAGAGAGAGAGAGAGAGAGAGAGAGAGATTATGCCAGAGTCGACAACTGAGGTTGGTTTCAGATCTCATTGTTAAAAGTTACTATGTAAGCGGAAATAATAAAAGAAATTTCAGCATCCTCTGTTACATCTTTAATTTTTACAAATCACATACCATTACGGTGACTGACAGCCTCACTAACACAAGACACCCACCGTACACCCTATTCCTATTAGCCAGACCAAATGGTATTAACCCCTGACAAGCTCTGTGGTTTACGTGTCGCACGTTGATGGCCTCGAACGAAGCAGATGAGCTAGACCTGAGTCTGATAGCATTCGGTGTGCGAACAAGCTGAGAGCGGAAAAAGCTAAAAACGCTTTAACAACCTTGGGGCTAATTGATGATGGCTTTGTGACATTAGGCGTGGAACTCGGATGACACCGGAATCCAACGATTGACACCTGCATTTGCCTAATGGATTTTGGAAAGGGTCGCTTTACTACTTGGTGCAGAGAACATAATTATGTATGATATATATACTCCAGCTTCTGGGAAGGTTCCAGTCAGTATTCAGCGCCTGACGCCCGCGACAGATTTGACCCATTCCTCGGTCTCCCCGGAGAAGACGAGACCAGGCGGCATCATCTCCCATCACCACGCACCGGTGTGTGTGTGTTTGGGTTAAGTGCCACGAGATGCCATTATTTTCTTGGCGTGGAATTTAGATGCAAGGAAACCCGAGCTTTATTCGACGGCAGTGGCAGCTAGCCGTAAAAGGACTGGAAGCAGTCCGTGTCGAAGGCCGACGCAGCCGAGGTTGTGGGCCGTGACAACCCATCCCAGCCACTGATGGATTGACTCGACCGAGCAAGGTTCCTGCCGTCTTTAATAAAACAACGCATCATTCCCATAAAAATTACCACCATACCCACAGGATATATTCACCATAATGAAGGTTTACGACATGGATAGACACATCATTCAATACGTCACCTGTCGCATAAGCAATTGTTTTATTTTACATGTGGGCAGGTACAATTTAATTATCTTGTCTTGAAGTATTCAATTAAGCAAGAAAACCAGCAAGCCCTAAAATGATGAAACACTTTACCGAAGATATGGTGCTGCTATCTTGTAGTTTATAATTTTGAATACCAATTGAGACGCACCGTTCAGCCTACACTGACGCAGACGGTAACTCGCTTTTATCGCGTTCCATTGCAGAATCTGGCATTATCGCCCGTTTGCAACAGTTGTCATATGTGTATATTCCGATCGTTCTGTCTGTGCTATAGCAACAAAATTACAGCATGCCATTTCTACGGGATTAAATATGCATGCAGTGGGGAAAAGCATACACGCCTGAGACAATGTTCAATGTGCACTGCGCCATTATCAGTCCACAGATAGAACGCCTGACAATCCAGCAGGGCCACGGTGTCTGTTATACATGTATGCAAGGTCGTGGACTTGGTGAAGACAATTAACGGTCCATCCGCCGCACTAAAGAAAGTGTCCATCAAGGATATGGTATAGAGTTTTGAGGACAAGTCCTGCGCCTTTGAAGGGAAGCTATTAGGCTAAGCATATTTAATCTGTCGATCACCCAATGTGTAGGGACTGAACACGAGTTCAGGACGATATCGAAACTGGACTGTTAAGGATACATCAGACCCCGACATCAGACATACTCTACATTCGTCGGTTTTCTTGCTATGACGTCATACGTGACACGGGTGCGAAGAAATAAAGTTTCTAAATGTTCCAGATCGGAAATCATTCAGCCAAAGAAGGCTGCACATCAGTAATTAGTTGACATTATAGTTTCTGAAAAAAAAACAGACTGCGTGTGTGTGTGGAAGAGTCCAGCTGCGAGCCAGAGACATACAGTTCAACAAAACATGCCAGCTGCAACCCGAACATCGAACCGCTCCTCAACGCACGTAAGGGAAACAAAATAAGCGTTAAGTACCCCCCACTCGTCAAAAAAGCGAAAATAAAAATACTTTACCGCTCCTCCATACAACGGAAAATAAACATTAGCAGAAAATGATTGGGTGAAACGGTTATGCTATTTTCATTGTTTGTGACACGTTTTACAAGTTACATGCGCCTAAAGTATAGACAATGAGTATATATGTGTATAAGAACGTGACGTCTAATCTTCTGTGTACCTATTACTCCCCAAGGTCATTTCCTTGTTATGCATGGTAGCACTAAAACCCTGATGGCAGCTGTCAGGCTCTCTGTATACCACCAGCACGATCGACGAACCCCCTAAATTATTCCTCCCACTCGACACACACTTTCTCCTGTCCTCCCAAACACGACGAGGTGTAGTTCGGTACAGCAGCTATTGCTATTCAGTGCAACGCCCAACAGCGCTATAAAATACCACATATACGATATGATTTGGCGCTACAAGACCCATGAAACGGACATGTAGCTAGATGAATGGGATGTGGACTGTGAATCCATTTATATCCATATCAGATCGTGCTTAAATCATTTATGTACTAATAAATAATTATAGATAGAGGTGATGGAGGTCTCGCGGAACCACTCGCGGTATTGCGTTGGCTTAGCCGTTTGCTTCGTAGTAGGACGCCCCAATTAAGGCAGTGCATTGCTTACGTCTGAATGACACATTAGGACCTTGCATTTCTTACCCGTGAACGACACGATCCATCTAACGGCACTGGGCCTGTATCACAGGGAAGCCGGGGATCTGTAAATAAATAAAAAAGAAAATCTATCACCAAATGTCACGCACCCCCGATAACTACTGATGACGTATGCCTTGAACTAATGAAAGATGGAGACGATAAAAAAGACCAGCGAACCAATACACGGTTTACTGCGAGTTAAGATATATTCCGACGTGTAACCGTAAAGTTAGAGTTGACAGTGATAAAATGACGTGTAATAAAAATAACAGGAAAAACAACATACCACACACTAAAACCAAAAGACGACATATACACATATTTTATACGCACCTTTTACACATAAAGTCATCGTATTAGCGATGGGGATACACGGGAGACATTCACTTTCGAAACTGTCCTGGCCTTCCATGGATGCCATGACAAAATCGCTGTATAGTGGTTCTTTAATCTATCTAGCTTAAGTACATGTAACAGGTCTATTATCTGGTGTCTGGTTATTTCGCTCGTGTGGCATTAGTTTCTGCAAATAACTGTACTTTTTTAACGAAAAGTCTTCATTCATTCACTTCTATTCACTCTATCTTCTGTTTACCTTCTTTCTTTTCCTTTCTTTTTTCTTCTTTCTTTCTTTGTTGTTTGTCTTATGTTTTATTTATATATTTTAATTAACAGTCCACATCCCATACATCTAGCTACACGTTTGTTCCATGGGTCTTGTGGTGCCAATTTTCTCGTAATTTTCCCTTGTTTTGTATGGAGGAGCGGTAAATGTTCTCATTTGTTTTGTTTTTTTATTGTTTTTATTTTTTTCTGTCCTGCTTGGCTATATAGTGAATTACTTGTTTGCCTTGATTACATCTGGTATCTCCAGTAGCTTCATTTGGTTATTAGTAATCTATGTAGGATTTTATTGTGTGTGCGTAAGATTATAGCTATTAACAAACGGTATAGATATCCTACCGTGCTGATCTGCGCATTGCTGGGTGCTACGTGTCTGCCGGCACCTGACACTTTCATTGGGAACTCCAGCAGGCGGTCTGCTGCTAGCTGCCGAGGTTGTACTCCGTAACCTGGGACCTGCTGATACTGCTGTACGACACCCAGGTTGTGCCGAGGTCTTCAGCGTGGGCTGAAGTAGAAAATATTCTAGCATAGCAAAATACTAATTTTCTTCTTTTTTTTTCCTACATATCCCCTGTATAATTTTCGGGAAGATGGACCTTTCCCTTTGCATGTATGTATAAATTAAGATTGACAGCATTTTGGTCATTAGTGTTCTTCCGCATCACAACGTTTCACTGGCAACTTCACATCTTCTTCAAGGATGGCAGACATTACAGAGCCTCCGCACATGACTGGGATTGATTGATAAATTAACGTGCATGTTTTTTTGTTGTTTTTTTTTTCAATGCCTGACCCACGTTCAAGGGTTGTGGAAGCGAATGTAGATCCTTCATTACGTTTGTGTACCTTGAGTTGTATAACAAACACCTAAACGTTTTATCTACATGTGAGTCAGTGAACAGAATCCTCGTACCGTTATACTCCGTTTGGTTTGCCTGGCGGGTCTCTCCTGATCGACCTTAAGCTTCCTCTGGTCTCGCTGTGTAGATTCGCTGCCTGGTCCTCTCAAGCTAGGAACCTACTCTCCCAAAACACAGCAGCCAACATATTAATCGTTTGAAATTTCCAATTCCATCAAACTACAGTGAAATCTGGACTGGAATTCTTGAAAATACTTAAGTCTAAGTTTTGACTTAAGTCAATAATATGAGCATCGTGATTGGCTAAGAATCTGACTTAAGTCAAAACTTAGATTTAAGTATTTTCGAGAACTTCAGCCCAGGGTTCAGTATCAGCCCAATCTTTAACACCACCCGTGAAGTTTGGAAAACCCTCAGAAGTAAGGACAGCCAATCCTGGCCAGTCTCTACTCCTATTCAGTACACAGAAATGGACCTTGGAAAATGAGACCCCGTCAGAATCCAGGACAGTTTTTCACTTTCCCTTGGGTTGTCCCAGATTTCCAGGCTGCACTGTACTACATTTTGAATGCACCTTAAATCGACGAATTAGTACCTCTTGGGGGTGGGGGTTGGCAGCTGCTAGTATTTGAAATTAAAGTGCTGGCTATTCTAATGCTGAAAAGTTTTACTTCAACATTACATCCATTTACTTAAGATAGAACATCCAAAGGAAGCCAAAGGTGCAGATTTTTAACATTTTTATACATATATTTTATACATATATACATATTAACCAGAACTAGGAATCATCGTAACTTAATTTGACTCAGTGCGCGTACACAGACCGTGTCTGTAGCCTTGTTGTGGAGCTGGTACAGCTTCTCTGACTGTCGTATTCCCACCAGCAGGTTGGCCTTCATTGAATGTCTCATCTCACCCGTCTGCCAATCTAGCAGCCACCCAGTCTCTTTGAGAACAAACCAGGAGGCACAGTGCTCGAAAATGCTTGTCTGAGTTTTGGCTTAAGCGAAATTTTCTTAGCCAATCACATTACCCAGATTGAGGACTTAAGTCAAACTTTGACTTAATTTTTTTTTTTTTTTGAGAACTGTGGCGAAATCCGCCCACCCTTTATGTCAATATTAATAGTGGTATTATTGAAACACGGCCACACAGATAATTATCAAAAGTAAAGCCGTCAATTTACAAGCAGAGTTCTAGCCATTAGCTGCACATGTAAAACTATTGGACTGGAAGTTAATAGCTGCCTAAGTTTCTGGATGACTGCGTACAGCTACAGCTATCCGGAATCTATACAAGCAAAAGCACGCCGGTAAGTCTGGATTATCCCATTTCCAGCATTACGTGGTCGCCGTACCGTTTGTTCGCTCCCAGTCCTGGCTGTGCTGTTTCAGGGCCAGCAGAGGAAAAGTTTCCTGCAGTATTCGAAGATTTTCCTGTTGTTCCCGACTGAGTTCCTCCGGCGGAGTTACCTCGGCCACTACCTGACACTGACCCTGTGGATGGAGAAGCGAAGCGAGAAAAGGAGTTCCAACGACACTCTGCCTGTATTATTACAGCTGAGCGGACGTGATAGGCCGAGGCCCCGTAATAAACACAATATGCCGCTGAGGACATTTACGTAATGGCGCATAAAGGAAACACGTGCCCTGCCAGGAAATGTCTGCTATACCATTTGTACTTTCTTGCAAAAAGCATTGGTAGCTCTTATAAGTGTAATATGTCTGGCTCGCTTTGCTGCTAGAAAGAGAGTGTTGCCATTACAAGACACGATCCTGCAGTGCACGCGTTGACTTACCGCCTTTATTAGGACCAGCCACTCGGAAGACCGACTGCAAGGTACAACCACGCTATCTTTTCTGGAGGCACAAAAAGGCTTTAATTAATCTTCATCTTAATTCATCTTAACAACACTTGCAGGTGTTGTTAAGATGAATTACGACAGAAGTTCATGACATGAAATGCCACCGTCATGCTGCTCATTTTGACGTGATCTTAAGTGTAAAACTACATGTGCAAGAATAAGCCTTTTTAAGTAAGCGCTCGCTCGCCAGGATGTTACTAAATACGTCTCCGTCTAACCGTTATTTTAGTCTACTCAGAATACCCTTAGATTACTATGCCGTAACAAGGGATCAGACATCTACACAGACGAAAGGTTTCTCACCTGAAATTTTCAAGGAAGATTCCAGAACCGGCCTCTGCCAACAGCTCATCGGAGAAATCCTGGAACATGGGAAACTCCCTAGGGATTTAAGAAAAGCGATTCTGTTTTAATACCAAAGGTTTTAAATACTACGTGCAACATAATTTGATGTGTTTATAATCTATCATATTTGACGAATAGTGCATGTATAGTGGTCGTCACAGCAATTTCCAACAATTACCTGAGGTATTGGTAGAGTCGTCCTTTTCCAGAGTTCATTTCTGCCAGAGACATATGCACCATGGCAGGTTCTAGACCGCAGTTACTGGCAACGAAAGAATATACATTTGCTAATAACACAGGCGTTTAAGGGTATACGAGCAAAACTTGTGAAAATAAAGGTATTAAGGGTATAACTAAGCATTATTGCCTTTCCTTTCTTGCCATTTCTATATGATAATAGGTGACGCCTTATATAGGAATTTTTAACATTTGATATGAAATATTCTCTGGTTTATAACATAGCATCGAAATACAAAAACTTACACGCGATGTTTATCCGTCAGATCCGAACACCTTGTCATCCTATTCAGCTGCCGTGGCAATTCGGACACCTTGTCTCGTACGAGCAAGGGAAGAAGACACCGTCCCCTGCCGAGCTGCCACAGGATCAATGTTCGGTTCCAGGAACTCTCAGACAGCCCGACACGGTGGATTACCTGCTAAGAATAGGGCTCTGCCTGGCTGGTCTCCGTGGAAGTTCCACACCGCCTTCTGAGGGTAGGGAATGGGGGTCTATTGACAAATGGTTCAGATTACCTCCCGCTAATCGTTGGTAGTGTAGCAACAGTGGGGCTAACAACCTGGGGGCAGTCACTGCTAGGGACTTACGTCACTGTGGGCACAGATTGACGTCTCTGGTACAAGATAACTGACACCAAGACCTTTAACCACAGGGACAGTTACCAGGTAGCATTCTGATGGGGTAGCACCTGATTTTAACTCCATACGCGGTTTCTTAGCCACGACGCTCGTTATTCTAAATGCGCTCTGCGTCATCTCTAGCTTCATTGGGTAAGGGTCGTTTTTCTAGCTTATACGGTTCACGACACAGAGTCTATGCTAATAAAGTTACACAAACGGACAAAAAAGAAACAATTTCTGCATGTGCAACAATTGGTAATATAGCCCCCTGCTGGAAGCCTTCAACCAAGGGAGAATCAATAGGCGTGTTAGTGCCAGGGTTAGGGTACACGTCCATATTTTGAGGCCCTAACCCTTTTGGTACGTCTCCGTGTGAGATGTGAAACATGACTGCCCATATCGATCATAACACCCGCAAACAAAAGCGACCCTGCCGTAACAAATTGAAAACGACTGGTTGTTCGATATACTGAGAATAACCGCTGCCAACTCAACGTAATCTGCAGACCCGCCCACTATTTGACATGCCATGTCAATCGGCAATTAGCCTATTAATAAAAGCGCCGTGATCGGAGTTGACCTATCACGTAGCATGGGGACTGCCTTGGAAACGCAGATTGGAACACAATTTTGACGTCTTCGGTGATTTGCAGTGATTCAGTGAAAGCAAATTACTTACATGTAGAATCGAACTAAAACTACTTAGAACTTTTTTGTGCTCTGGATAAGTATGCCGTAATGTGGAACTGTCTACATTTGCCGCTTACGGTCTCCCCGTAATTACCCTATTTTCCATCGTAACGTAACCCCTGCAGACCGCTCAGTCTGCCGAACTGTTTACCAAACACGAGCGCTTGGATCTGTTAATATATTTTTACCTATACTACATGCATGCATACTTACACAAACCATAGTGTCTGTGTAGTGTCCCGTGTATACTAAACGACTTTATTAAAACGCAATATGGACTTTAGATAAATATATTTATTCTGGATATGTGCATGACCATGGAGTTCAGATTTATTGTAGATATTCAGCAGACACATGTCTACTTCCGTTTTTCGTTGGGGGGGGGGGGGGGATTGTTTTCAATGAGTGTTAAGGAAATAGGTTGGGGTTGGGTAGTTAAAAATGTTAAGAAACCATATTAAAGTTGAACCCCTCTTTGGGTAAAA
>JAAUYG010262735.1_pt1 | contig 12773 bp, 12 predicted proteins | sample 7278091 | NCBI WGS metagenome assembly JAAUYG01 (sample SAMN14350201, study PRJNA611818) | marine sediment metagenome | isolation source: surface marine sediment (0.6m) | place: French Polynesia: Moorea | collected 2018-08
GCTGTCCCAGCGGTCTTTCTTGCTACTCTCGTAAAGGAGCCAAGTTAAGCCTATGTTGCTATTAACCATCAACAGGAAATCCTTTATGCCGAGTCTAATAACATCATCACTTTGGACATTGAGCGACCTCGAAGGGTGAAAGTCAAGGTCACCCAGACTTCAAAACCTTTTACCTCGTAAAGGAGCCGAGTTAGGCCCTATGTTACTATTAACTATTAATAGGAAACCCTATACGGCGAATCCAATGACACCATCAGTTTTGACCTTGAGGGACCTTGAAAGGTCAACTCAAGGTCACTGAGATTTTGAAGCTTTATATCTCGCAAAGGAGCCTAGTTAGGCCCTATGTTACTATTAAACATTAATAGGAAACCATATATGGGGAGTCCAATGGCACTATCAAATTTGACCTTGAAAGGTCAAAGTCAAGGTCACTCAGATTTTGAGTGGTAGCAGATCTGTATGGTATATATATATTTGCCTGCAGCTTATTACCACCCTAATCTGGATGTCGCAAAAGCGAATTTGTTGGCGGCGGGGTTGTCTGCTGTCCCAGCGGTCTTTCTTGTTACTCTATGTATTAGAAGTGTAGAGTTTGGAAATAAATTACACTACTACTAAGACCCCTCCTATTGGGCTCCATGTTTATAAGGATTCCCATAAGCGGTAATGATGAATTTTCTTTTTTTTTTCAAATTTCATAAAAGAAATCCCTTTGTGACGACCACTGAGCAGAAAATTTAAGAGACATTTGCATTTGGAAGCGATTTGTAGGATTATCATTTTGGATTTTTCTCTCCTGTAGGCCTATGGTCCCATGTTAAAACAAACGATAGAAATTCATTCAAATATAAATTCGTAAAATTTCAGACATCCAAACTAGCACTTTCTTGGGATAGGTAGGAGCAGTTTTTTGACATTATTATCCCCATAAGTCATCCCCATAAACGGAAAAAATCTAAAAAATATTAAATACAAATTTTGACAAAATTACGTAAAACAAAATCCGCGTCTATTGAACAGAAGTCGTTGGTTAAAGTTTGAAGGAATTCAATTTGAAAGAAGTCAATGGTCAAGAATTTGAAAGAAGTCAATGGTTATTTCAAGGAAAATTCGAACAAGATACGGACTGACGAACGGCGACGGACTACGGATAACACCTACACCCGAGGCTAAATCACCGAAAATAGTATAGAACCAAGTCAAAAGTAGGAGGGCGGCAAAAGAAATGTTATCAATGATAAATGAATTCTGATCAGTGCTCTAGCTAGTTCTAATAGTTCCTCTGAGTTTGCTGTTGTGTGAAAAGATCGGGATGTGAAAATACAATGCGAATTTAACAAAATTAATTAGAATTTAAGTCGGAAAAAGTTTACCATGTTTACCACAATGTCGTTTTTTATTATAGACCATGATCACGTACTAGTAATTAAGATATGAATGTACATGCCCAGTACTCCTAACGCGAGCCGGATGTGCCTGTCTGATTAGATAGGTTGCCAGAATTTACTCAGATTACCACGAATAGTGTGATTGCATTGGCGACTGGACCTTCACTCTGCTGCCATAGATATTCTTTGCCGAAATATCGTGTGTAAGATTATAATGACTTGCAATATTTTCACATATACTCTTACCATTCCCAGTGTCCAAAATTGTATAAGCCACTAACTGGTGGCTATATTGACGCTAAGTCCCACAAAGCACATTGGAACCAAACATGAAAATGACCTTGTTGCCATTTGCTGCTTTGTCTCTCAGTAATGCAGTGGTGTTTGCATTCGATTCATGTAAGTCATGTTGTGCCGCATCACCGCGTGACCGTGGGCATATATACACGTCAGATATACCTTTTACGGCATTATGTTGCTGCATTAGCTTTTCCAGCCCTCTGTTGACACCGGCGTGCCATTGATCCATGCATGATGTCCTAGTTAACGCTATCCCTACATAGAACTGTCCAAATGGGCAAACATGGTCCACAAGAACGTAAAACTGTGTCAGTGAGTGACGCTATGGCTGCAGGCAGCGGTGAAAGTACTAGCGGTTATCCTGATCCAACAGAAAGCCTCTTTACACAATATGAACAAATTCCGGATGATGTAGCAACAACTGGCATTGTGTTCGGGATCATCATAGTATGCCTCGGTATATTCGGGAATTCGTTGGTAGTGCTAGCTATCGTTCGCGACAAGCGACTGCGTCGACGGATGAACGTCTTCATCGCCAGCATGGCCATCGCTGACCTCTTACTGCTGATCAGTAGGGATACCCTTATTCTGGACACCTACAGACGCAGGGAATTTAGCCTCAGTCAGAGGGTCTTGGCTTGGTACTTCTTGGCAAGCACAGTCCGTAACACCCTGGGCTTGCAGCACGTCGTCGCTATTACGATCTACCGATATGTATTCATAGTTCACAACGCACATTTCTACAAACTGGTGAAGACCCCGGTGATCGCTGCACTCCTGGTCTTCATGTGCGCTTTTCCGATTGCAACAGGCATTGGATCAATGCGGGAAATGCTGTCCATGACAGCAGCTGAAAGCTTATTCTTTCTGAATACGAAATACATGCAAGTGGGGAAGATAAGCAGCATGGTTGGAAAGATCACAGCAGTGAACAGTTTTGATATCGGTCCCCTCGGGTACATCCTTGGCTACATCATACTCAACGCACTCATACTTTGCGCATGCTACGCCCATCTCTTTGTTTTCTTAAGGAACAGTCGGAAGCGAATGCAGACGTGGGGAACACAACGGAAAGATATCAATGCAAGTAAATCCAATGAAAAAGAAGTGAAGATCATCAAGACGATGGCAATTGTTTTCATCTTCTTCATTTTCTCCTACCTGATGCTACCCCTGGTTGCCGCTGCTGGCAGGGGAGGAGTTCTCTTTTCTCACTGGGTTTATTTTCCTCTGTTTATGTTCAACTGGACCAGCTCCTGCAGCAACTGGATCATTTACGCTCTCAGCAACGAACTCTTTCGAGATGCGTTTCGGCGTTTGCTGCGAATTCGGAAGGGAACACGTGTGGGAAATCTGAAGGTTTCGACTACACACGCTACAGAAGATGACTCGGCTCCGGATGGGACAACAGTTGCGACCATCTCTTAACTGCCTGCTGATATCTGGCTAGTGAAGTTATGATAGGAGATCAGAGCCTCTATCATTGATTTATGGAGGCAAGAGCGTGATCACCCGTGGACACAGAAGCTGAACAGTTTTGTAGATACACCAAGGTTACGTTCGATGTGTAATGGGCACTATACAAATGTATACATTGTCTTTAGTTATCCCAGCAGTGCTTCAAATGTTCAGTGGATCATATTGTGCTGTGATATGTCTGGTAGGATGTACATAATTGGGTGAAAAATATATTAACATATTAAGCTTAAATAAGGAACATTATACATGTAATATAAATATTTTAAGTCCTTACGTTTATATGTATATGTACTTGTACCTTTCTGTATTTGTTGTGACATTTGATGTGCGACAGTTATACCAAATAAAGGACAACCTAAATCACTCGGGTCAGTTTGCACACCTGTCCACTAATTTCACTATTTTCGTGGAAAGTTCTTAAATCCTGATCTGACAGCAGAGCTCCTGTCATCGTCTGTAAAACTAAATTTCCCCAGAACACGTGTGGATTAACACAAAATTTTGCAGAAAACTGGTGTTCTGACAAGCTTATTGCTAACCGTCGGGGAATACATGCTAGGCTGTTATCACTGGTTATATTATACTCTTCTTGGCCTTGCATCTTGAAAAAGGCGGGTCGTAGAGCAAAACGGCCCAAAATTTGGGCCTCAGGGTAAGTACTTCCACGTAGAAGAAAAATAAGCCCAATTTGGGCCTCGGGGTAAGTATTTTGTGTACACAGTACTTTTTCGTCATTCGGTGCATTTCCGATTTTTGATAACTTTGTATATGAAAAACGGCTGGCCATAGAGCGAAACAAACCAACATTTGGTACTTTCGATTGTTAAGTATTTAAGGTCATTCGGTGTATTTGCGAATTTTGACAACCTCGAAAAAGACTGGTCGTTCAGCAACACAGACCAAAATTTGGGCCTCAGGGGTACTTAATTAATTTATATGAGGTACTTTTCACTGTTAAGATTTCAAAGTCAGTTTGAGCTTGTCATTCGGTACATTTCCCAAATTTCTGATTTTCAGCAAACCTTGTATCTTGAAAACGGCTGGTCGTAGAGTAAAACTGACCAAATTTTGGGCCTCGGGGGTACTTAGTGCATATGAGGCACCTTCGACTGTTAAGATTTCAAAGTCAGCCTGAGGTTATTCTTTACATTTCAGAAATTTCAGCAACCTTGTATGTTGAAAACGGCTGATCGTAGAGCAAAACGGACGAAAAGGTGGACCACGAGGGTAGGTACTTAGTATATATATATGGTATTTTTATTTTTAAGTGCTCAAAATGTCTGAGGTCATTCTGTGCATTCCCGATCTTGCCAATTTTAAAACAAAAAAAAAGTATTTTGAAAACTGCTGTTCATAGAGTGAAATGGACAAAAATTTGGACTTCAGATGTAGGTATTTAACGTATACAGGGTACATTTGCCTCTTAAGTGTTCAAGGTCATTTGCATTTCCGCTTATTCACACTTTGTATCTCAAAAACGGCTGGTCGTGGAGGAACACACTGTGAAATACAGGACTCTGGGATATTACTAACATATATATGTACCTTTGACCTTATAGTGTTCAAGGTCATTTTGTGCACCTGTATCATAATGGCCTGTTTCTTAAAAACGGCTGGTCATAGAGCAAAACCGAGTGAAATTTGAGACTCAGGGATACTAGTCACACATATATTGGGTACATTTGACCTTGTAGGACTGAGAGTAATTTGGGGTTATTTGGTGCACTTGTCTCAAAATTGCCTGTGTCTCAGAAACGGTTGGTCTTAGAGTGAAACAGACTGATATTTGGGACTTATGGATACTATTAACACATGTATGGGGTATATTTGATGTTGTAGGTTTCAAGGGTCATTTTCGAATCATTCGGTGCTGCTTTTTTCAAAGTGGCCTGTAACTCAAAAATGGCTGACCATAGAGCAAAGCAGACTGAAATATGGGAATCAGGGACTCTAGTAACATATATATGGTACATTTGACCTTGTAGGGTTCAAGGTCACGTTGGGGATATTTGGTGCACTTGTCTCAAAATGTCCTGTAACTCAAAAACTGCTGGTTGTAAAGCAGATTGGAGTGGAATTTGAGACTCGGGGACACTACTAACGCATATACGGGGTACCTGTGACCTTGTATATTCAAGGTTATTTGAGGTCATTTAGTACATTTGTCTCAAAATGGCCTGTAACTCGAAAACGGCTGGCCATAGAGTGAAAAGGGCTGAAATTTGAGACTCGAGGATGCTAGTGGCAGTTATGGGATACATTTGACCTTATATGGTCCAAGGTCATTTTGGGGTCATTTAGTGCACTTGTCTCAAAATGGCCTGTATCTTGAAAAAGGCTGGTTGAAGAGGGAAACGGAGTGGGATACTACTGGGTAGTAAAACATATATGGAGTATGTTTGAACTTGTAGGGTTCAAGGTAATTTTCAGGTCATTTGGTGCACTTGTCTCAAAATGTAGTGTACATATGAACTGCGGCATGCATAGCATATACTACACAAAAAAGTTAAGGATACCCTTAACTATTCTGTGTAGTGTAGGTACATGTAGCAGCTGCATGGCTGTTGGGCATAAACCTAACTTGTTCCTATCTAACAAGTAACCAAGCAGCATCAGAGTCCCTGTGCCTCTTTGTTTTATTTTGAGATGGTCACAAGTATAATTACATGACGCAAAAGCCTCAAGACCCATTATAGACCTTTTGTTTATCTCAATGGTCTTCATAAAAGTACATGTACTGGTTTAGATTTTTTAAATTTGGGGAATTTAAATTTTATGGAACGTTGAAATTTTAACATTACCATCTATGGAAGAAATCCTATAAGCTTATATCATGTAGAGAAACTGAGCTAGACCATGTTATTGTGAAATGTGGCTACTGTTAAACACTACTAGGGAGTCCAACTGTAGCATTAAATTTGACCTTGAGTGACACTGAAAGGTCAGTCAAGTTCACTCTTATTTTGAAGGTGTTGATACGTATCTCATAAAGGAGCAGAGTATGTTATGTGGGGAGTTCAACTGTGTCCTATTGATTGGACCTTAAAGGTCAAGTTCAAGGTCATTCATATTGTAAATCCTTATATCTCGTAAAAGAGTAGAGGTCATGTTGCTATTGAACAATACTAGTAGAAAGCCACAGCATCAGATTGGAGCTTGAATAACCTTGAAAGGTCAATTAAGTTGAAGGCCACTCATGATTCAAGCACTTGTATCTCAGAAATGAGTAGAGTTGGAGCACATATTACTACTGAACTGTATAAGATGAAGTCATATGTGGGAAGTCCAAATGTGCCATTAGATTTAACATTGAGTGACATTGAAGTTCAAGATCGCTTGTATGTCAAACATTTATATCCCAGAAAGTAGGCATATGCTATTGAACACTATCAGGAAGTCATATTGGGGGAGTTCAGTCGCAACCTTCAGGTTTGAACTTGAGTGACCTTGAAAAGTTAACTTCAATGTCATGTGGCCTACTTTTCATCCTGGATTGTCAAATATCAGTTTGACATGATTTTGGTGCACTTTGTAAAATTTCTGAAGATGCAATTTTCAAAATGCCCGTACTTTGCAAGTTTCATTTGAATTAATTCCAACTACATATGAGGGCATTAGTAGGCATGGTGGAATACTAGCCACTACTTTTCTGTGATTGTCAATAAATATGGTACATGTACATTAGACCTGGTCATTTTGGCCTTCAAGTGTCAATTGAAGATTTGCCACCTTAGCTACAGAGATTCTTTGTCTTATCCAACAAGTGTTTAAGCCGAGGATTAAGTCCCATGGGCCTCTTGTTTATGACACTTTTGGAATCTGCAGGTCAATGGGGCCATAAAGTCAATTCCTGTGACAAGCCTCTTGCACCATTGTGAACTTCTCAAACATTTCTGTTTGCCCTGTTCAAGGAGAGTAACATCCTGGGACGTTTTTTTTTTTTTTGCTGCTCTTTTAAAAATATTGCAGGAGACTAGATGATTGGGACCAACATATTTGACAAGCCAATTTCAACTCTGCCTGCTGTTGACTATACATGGAAAGTGTTAGCAAAAAGCTTTCCATGGGTGAAAATGGCAGCAATCAGTTACAAGACATGATACAGTCATCTGTATCACCAGAAACATCCTGCAAGAATGAGGGGTGCCGATGGTATGATCTCACACGTACATGCTGTTAAGTGATTATTTATTTTTGATTTTTTTGGGGGGGTGGATGGGATGGACTAGGGGTATCTGTAGGCATAACATTGGTTACCTACCAAATCCTTACTAGCACACTAAAGTTCTGTAGTATATAGGAAACAGCTGGGCCAGAAAAAAAACTAAAATTACAAGAGGCATGCATACGAGATATTTATTTCTATGCCATACTTTAATTATAATACACAACAAAAATTTACAGAGGACGACAAAAGTGGAAGTTCATCACACGCACATATAGTATGCACTGTACATTACAGTGTACATTAAACTGTAACTGGCCTCTTTGTGTTTCAGTTGACAGTGGGAACGGTCCTCGGTGAACCAGTTCAATACAGTACCTAGTACACACTGGATGTCTACCTCGAAGAACATATGTGCAGATACATTTGATGGAAATGAGTTCCGTATTGATCCAAACTGGACGACAAGGGTGGCTGAAGAATACATGAACAAAACACCCTACATCCAATATAAAGATCAATAAGATTTTTGAGAACTGGAAATAATCTAGAATACAGTGAAACATATATACAAAGACAACCCTAGTGGCCAACACAATGTGGTCCTTATAGTCAGGTGGTCTTTATATACAGGTTTACTAGCATGAAAAGTATACAGCTCGGGATCTGCAAAACAGGGTGTTAAAGCAGGCCTTTTTATATACAGGTGATCTTCCAAGATGTTCCACTGTATGAGCAAACAGTCATTGCTACCCCACAAGGCCCACAAAAATCTCTCTGCAAGAAGATGTTCCATAACTGAATTTTCCTGGACATGACGTACCCATAGAAACTTTCACATCTATGACACATAATACCATCCCAACCTCCAACAATTTTAATCTTGCTCGAGTAAACTTCAGCGGGCCGAAATGAAACCAGGTCTCATATACCACATGTTTTTTGTGTAGCCACAAAATGTCGAAAACAACAATCCCACATACAGAATTGACCACATGCTATGAATTTAGTTAACGCACCAACAACCATGAACACATTGCTAAATACAACAGCGTATCTTTTCTCCAGCACTTGAGCTACGTATAATTACAGTAGGGAGTATAGCTAGTTTGCGGAATAAAATGCGGAAATCTGCTATCAACCCTAAATTCCTATACCAACTACATGATGCGTGGAATGTCTGGGTGAAATTGGGAAACATAATTTACAATATCGTTTAATATATACACATACATAAACGGATATCAAAATCACTGTTAAGCTAACCGACGAAGAATTCCCCAAGGAAATGCCATCCATCCAAATCTTCGCTACACACCCAAGCCTTTTATCTGTACAGGGACAAGATCTGCCATCTGTATGCCACAGTAAATACAGTCTGAGACAATGTAACACCAATCTACTCTACAGCTCGGTGAGTTTCCATCAAGGAACGGGATGTTCCAAAGACTAGCTTCCAGAACAACGTAACAATGAATCATAGACCTCTGTCAACTAAAAGTCCAAAGTTTTAGCTGTTGGCACCTAAGTTTCCCATCTTGGCTTTGTTCGTCTAGAAAAGAAAACATTAAAAACATGTGAATTATAAAGCCAGACAAGGCTACAGATTAAGGAGATCCGACACGCTTTTAAAAATTAAAATTTTCTGAAATTGCAAATTTTGAAAACCTAATAAATTGCAATATAAAATGGGGTCGAAGTTGTCTAAAGAAAGATAGAGCTATACCCACAGAAGTACCAAGCACTTCCAGGAATTTCTAGTAAGAGAATTAACTTGCCACCTTATGGGGAGTTTGGTCAGACAGCACAAATTCTAGCCAATATCATACGCTGCTAGGCAATGAAAATAACATTCTCTAAAGAATGGCATAATACCCGTTAATTGTTCCAAGATTACTGCTAACAATGGTTAAATGGGTAAAACTCAAAAGTCAAAACTATTACAACAAAAGTGTGTCGAACCTCCTTAGGCACAAAATGTAGTTCGTAAACTTTACATTAAGTAAGTAAATGGCTGTACAGTTGGACTTGTGGCATCGGAAGTAGCAGCAGAACTTTCAAACCAAGTAGAAGAACATCTGCTCAAAGATAATTTCAAAGAGAAGTGTTGTTCTTTCTGGCTGGATATGTACTATGATCGCTTCATTTAAGAATATGTCAATTAATCCAGATAAAATCTTTTGATACATGGAAAAGGGCTTTGATCAGCACTATTTACTCAACCTTACTATCTTAATGTGTCAACCATTTCTATTGACTTTCCGTCTTTGATCCCAATAAATATCATACATGTATCATGTATATTCAAAAGGCTAAAGAATGTTCGAGTACAAAGCTCAAATTAACTAAAATCATACTCTGGTATTACCATCTGATAGACATACAGCTGCTAGGTGTTGCAGATTATTTAGTGCAAACATGTAGTATGTAGTTGGTGAATCACAAAAAGTTACTTTAAAACCGTAACCAACTAGACAGATGGTTGCTGTGCAACGAGAGGGGGCATCCCGGTTGAAAAAAAAAACTTGTTCTAACTTCATTGTGTTTGGCCTCCTAGAATGCCACTTTTCAGCTATTTTTACTCATAAAATAAGAGCTCTAACTCAGCAGAAAAATGCTCTATCAGAGTGGAATTTAATGTTAAAGCTGTTTTGAAAATTACCTATAAGAAGGTTTACCCAAGTATCAGGCCAATCCAATATTTCCTTCATGTTTGGCCTCTGAGAATGCAATTTTCAGCTACTTTTAGTCAAACAACAGCCAGAACTCAGTAAGAAAATACCAACTCGGAAACAAACTTAAACTTGTCCTAAAGATCACCTACAAGACGGTTTTCCTAAAATACCAGCCCAATGCAATGTTTCCTTCATTGTGTTTGGCCTCTGAGAATGCCATTATCGGCAGGGTTCGCAGGTTTATGACACGTCAAAAACCGGCGGTCATAAATAGGTTTATGTCATGATTTGTCATAAACACAATTCCATGTAATTACGATGTACAATACTTTCCAGCTTTGTTAATTTTAATTGTCTGTATGAAAAACAACAGCATTGGTAAACCATGTAAACTGGAGCAATTATTACAAAGACATGGCTATTAAACACGGTTCGGCAAAAATATTTGATGTATTTGTATTTGTACATGTTGTATTTAATAGAACACATATTTCACTATTTGCACTTTATTTGAATATATTTGCAAATATTAGTCAAATATTTTGAATTTATTTTCCTGGCATGTCAAAGAGGCATTTCCCAGTAGACTAACCCCAAAGAGCTGGGTCCTGCTGGCTCATACAGGTCCAATTTACAGACAGTGTAATTAAATCAAACAATGACTCTCCCATAACCCAGTGTTTTCTCAGGGTTTTAATTAGGCTGCAAGGCAGGCAGGCAGCTTCTAGACTTACAATTGGCAAACAGTGTTGTTATTGCTTAATCCTTTGTTTTGTTTTGCACTGATAACATAGATGTGGCTTTGACATATTAGCTCCCTATATATCATGTATATTTTCATACTGTACTAGGTTGGACTTATCACACTGCAGTTTCAGACAGGACTTAATTACTGTAGTAAAAAGAGCTGTGTATACAATATAGTGTTGCATTATAAATGTCCCCTTTGTTTAGAAAGTTTTCATTCAACACTGATGCATTGAAGAACAAACATGCCTAAACCTAAGTTTATTTTTTCGAAATTTTTGAATGCCCAATGGCTCCCACCAGTTATTTGGTTTTCAACATTTTTGTTTACCTTTTGTTGGAACCAACCCATTACGGCTTTCTTTTGCCAGTTCTAACTTCACTATACACCAAATTTGTGACCAAAATGAATATAGTACATTTAGCAGGGTAGTGTCTGCCACTGGAACTTCATGTAGTGGCATGAGCATATTATCTTTTGTCACATTTGTCATCATTTTCAGAATAAATGAATGACAAAAGACATCTGATGGGCACTGTTAAGAATATAATGCCTACATGTTCCCGTTAAACAGGTTTTAAAATGTATTTTATGAACAGATATAGTAAATGACAGTTAATGACATCATAAACTGTCATTAACCCAGTTAATGACAGTTTATGACAACCGAGTGTCAAAAACAGCTTAATGACATAATAAACCTAACCCTGATTATCGGCGGCGGAGGGAGAAACAAGAAAAGTTGGTAGCCCCACATGGGATCCCATCTGAGGATGGGATGCCACAACTACAGCTGTGAAGTAAACGCGAAGAAACCCACCTGCAATATTGATACTATTACCCCAAAGAGGCCAATAGCGCTGCCAAAAATTTCGATGATAAGGATCTTAACAAAGAGCGTAGCATCTTGGGCATCCGCCAGTGCAGCTCCAGACCCCACAATGCCCACACACAGTCCACAGCACAGGTTGCACAGCCCCACGGTCAGCCCAGCCCCAAACATGGCATAACCTGCAAGTGAAGTGATAGGAATGTGAACAGAATAAACACAACAGTTGCCTTGGGATGGGAAAAATCATGCCCTGCAAAAATTCGTTACCTTTGCATTGGAACTGTATATGCAAGGTTGGTACAGTGGTCCCTGCATTTTAAGACCACCCATTCAGTCAGGCAGATGTCTTAAATTGGAAATGGTTTTAAAATGGAGGGGCCCTTATATCGAAAAGATAAAAGTACGTGCCATCAATGGGTAGTCTTAAAATACAGGGAATCTTAAAATGGAAAGGTCTTAAATCGCAGGGACCACTCACTGTGTATCAATTTTTGCAGTGGGATATTTTTAAGCATCCCATCAAGAAAATGTAACAAACCAAATGTTATAAAGATGACCAAAACAAACTATATGCGTGATCTGACTCACCTGCAAAAAGGTTGGCAGATAAGGTTTTCGCTGCCACCTCCTCAGATAGGCCATCCAAATGGAAACTCTGAAAACACAAGGTGATACTTTGGCTAAAACAGATTTATAATTCATACTCCTATGTACTCTATCATCACCAGTACACAAATATCCTTATGCTATCAAATCATGCAAATACAGCATAGAGAAATTTTATGCTTGCAAAAGTCTTTCAATTTTGTTAAGTTCAATTACGTGCTTATGTATGTGAATTCCTGAAACCAGAGAAGTCAAAGTAAACGCTAAACTTGATGTACCCCCCTGGAAGGGTACTAGTACATCAAGTTTCATGTTCTCAACAAAGTTATAATACAAGTCTATTATCTGACTATACATCAGAGTATTTGTACATGCTTGATACTGCGAGACATGACAAATGTCAAAAATACTGCTGAATACCACAAGGAAGATATTTAAAGTTGTAACACAAGAGTACCGATACTGTATGCCACATGAAGTGTTAAGTAACACGCAATCCTACCTCAAAATTGTTACTGATGACAATGGCCATGATGATGCCATAAATGGCCACTGCCTCACAAAATATAATGCTGAC
>JAAUYG010105262.1_pt1 | contig 12772 bp, 6 predicted proteins | sample 7278091 | NCBI WGS metagenome assembly JAAUYG01 (sample SAMN14350201, study PRJNA611818) | marine sediment metagenome | isolation source: surface marine sediment (0.6m) | place: French Polynesia: Moorea | collected 2018-08
GGGTCCCATGTTAACGAAAACGAAAAAAAAATCGTAAACATATGAAAATTGAAAATTTTGAAAAAAGAAACAAATGGTCTGGAGATATAGCGGAGAGGGAGCTACCCACAAAATTTGGCCTGGATCCATGCAGCGGTTTCCGAGAAACTTGAGTTTACGAACGACGGACAGACGGACGACGGACGGTGGACGGACGCCTGCGCCACGACAGTAGCTCTGCTGACAAAGTCAAGCGGGGCTAAAAACGTGTCATCGTTACTACCAGTAGGAGAAGTCCGACCCAACCGTACCCATCCGGGCACATTAGTATAGATAACCAGACACAAATATTTAGATTGCCTACTAGACCCCTTGCGCTATGAAAAGGAACGCCCATTCAAATACCCCTATGTTATAACATACTATCTCTCTACTATTCCTGATACTATTACCAGAGACACGGGCCACAAAGATAGATCTTAAAGCAATGATAATAAAATTTATTTGTATAGGATAAATCCACTTCAAGAAGTGCGCTAAAATGCTTAACATACAATTATCGCAGTCGAGTGTTACATGTTTACAAAATCGGGATAACAAACATATAAAAGGTAATGCTGAGTAAAATGGCCAGTAACACAATATATACCTTTTGCGGTCGTATAAATGTCCCCAAATGAAGTCTACTAAAGAAACAGGCCATGAATGGGGGAAAATTAATCAAATGTTTTCCTTATCTCGTCAAATAGTACTGTCATGTTAGATCATCACACACTGATAAAATCAAGAAACCTGTTGCTGATTTGAGCACTCAGAGTTACATGTAGCCGTGTCATCGCCACGGGGCTCAGAATTGTAATTGGAATGGAAATATTAAACTCTCTTATATAGGGTAGATCAAACGCATCAATGACTAATTATTTTTTTTTATTTTGGAAAATCAAAACAAAATTACAACAATGTACTATTGACCAAAAAATACAACACATAAAACACTGGTACACAAGTTTCAGCTCACTATCGAAATCACACTGACAAATGCACATAGGGCCATTGTTTACTTAAAATATAAAGTTGACCTTGAGAATACGAAATTTTTAGTTGCCACTTGACTTAAAATGTTCTAGAAACTGATAACTGCATCCTAGGTAAACGGTGAAATACCACGGGTCAGTGTGTATCTATGGAAACAAGATGAAGACAGGCGACGAATATTCCACACTCAGGCTATGACTGGGGTGACATCACAACTATGTGTCCCCAGTAATACTGCACCCAGAGTTGTGACTGGGCCACAGCACAGTCCTGTAATGTAACGTCGTCGGGTAAATCTGACAGGTTTGGTTGTATAATATCTTGGACATCCCCGGATATGTCCAGAACATACACAGATTTAGGGGTATGGCATGTGACGAGGAACCTCGAGTGACCGTCTGTGGATATACTGGACACATCCACTAGGCCCTCCGGCGTCTGTAACACCTGACCGAGGGTCGGGCTGTCACTGTGGAATGCCACCAAGGTGTTCTTACCATAGCAGACTAGGATCGTCTCCCCCAAAACAGACACGTGGTCCGGTGTGTAACCCCCCACCTGCTCTGGTTTTTCTAGCCGACTGACCACTGTGTCCGTGGACACACTGACCAAGCAGACAGTGTTGCTGGTACGGTCACATATGTACACCGTGTCTTCCGTGTATACAGCGAGACTTCTGGCTCTCTCCACACATGTCAGTGGGTCCCTGGCTGACACCAGACGGCTTCCCTCACAGCGGAATATCCTCGTACCGGCCTCTCTACAAGGCACGTAGACCAGGCCTAGCCCGTGTTGGTCTACCCGAGGATACTGCCAGCCCCTTCCTCTCAACTGCACACTGTCCAGCAGTATGAGATTGGCGCCCCCGGCCCCGCTGATATCGTACATTGCCAGCTTGATTTTGTAGTCTTCTGTATTTTCCTCCACAGTGTACAACTTGCCGTCATAACAGCAGAGACCCGACAGGTAGTTACCTAGCTGCGCCCGGTATCGACGAGTCACTGCGAGATTCCGAAACACCGCAGATGGCTGTAACAGCAAAAATAAGAGGCCAAGGGACCTTGAGGCTGTACTTGGTTACTTGCCAGATAGGAACAAGTCTATACCTAACAGTCATGTAGCTACTAGCTACATGTAAGTACCTACGTAGCTGAGGTGGCATTGTAATCCTGTGGAAAATTTGGAAATCCACTGAATGACCTCAGGCTAACTTTGAACACTTAATACTCAAAAGCACCGTAGATACACTAAGTACACCCGAGGTCCAAATTTTGGTCCTTTCACTCCACGATGAGCCGTTTTCAAGATACAAGGTTACTGAAAGTCGGAAATGCACCGAAGGACCTCAGACTGACCTTAAACATTTAAATGTCATAAATGCCTTGTACACACTAAGTACTTACCTATGAGGCCCAAATTTTGGTCCGATTTGCTCTACGACCAGCTGCCTTTGAAATACAAGGCTGTCGCAAATCAGAAATGCGCTAGATGACCGCAGGCTCACCTTAAACATTTAATGTCAAAAGTACCCTGTATGTGCCAATCTTCTTACCATCAAGGTCCAAAGTTCGGTCCCTTTCGCTATGCAATCAGTTGTTTTAAAGACACAAGGTTGTCGACAATCGAAATGACCTCAAGACTGACCTTGAACACATAACAGTCAAAAGTATCCTGTATATATTAAGTACCTACCCGAGAGGTCCAAATTTTGGTCCGTTTCACTCCACGACAAGTCGCTTTTGGCTCTGCTCTGTGCTACTGCACAGCAGAGCTACTACTGTCGTCACACGGGCAGCCGTCCGTCCGTCCATCCGTCCGTCCGTCCGTAAAACCCGTTTTCTCGGAAACAGACATTCGAATTAGCGCTAAACTTTGGGAAAAACTACCTGTCCACCATATCTCCTGACCATTTTTTTTTCAAAATTTTACATTTTTTTTTCACGATTTTTTTTCCATTTCGTTAACATGGGACCATATGGGAGTAAAAGTTTCACACGGCATCTCTCTGAAAGAACACACCAGATTTGCTCCAAAAATTCTTGTATACTCCAGGTTTGAGAATTGTGAAATTTGAAATTTTTGGATTTTTGCAAATTTTGGTATTCAATGGGGAATTATAAAATGTGCGGTATCTTGAAAACCGCGGGCCGTAGAGCAAAAAGGACCAAATTCTGAGCCTTGGGGATGTATAAATTGTACTTTTTACTGTCAAGTGTTCAGAGTCAGTCTGAGGTCATTCGGTGCATTTCCGATTTTTGACAACCTTGTATCTGGAAAACGGCTGGCCGTAGAGGGAAATGGACCGAAATTTGGGCCTCTGGGTAAGTACTTAGTGTATGCAAGGTACTTTTGACTGTTAAGTGTTCAAGGTCATTTTGAGGTGATTCGGTGGATTTCTGATTTTTTCCTATTTTCGACAACCTTGTACATGTATCTTGAAAATGGGTGGTCGTAGGGCAAAACGGACCAACACTTAGGCATCGGGGGGGGGGGAGTAAGTATGTAGTGTATACAGGGTTTCTTTTACCGTTAAGTGTTCAGTCATTTTGAGGCCGTTCGGTGCATTGCCGATTTTTCCGATTTTGACAACCTTGTATCTGGAAAACGGCTGGCCATAGAGCAAAACGGACCAAAATTTGGGCTTTGGGGGGTAAGTACTTAGAGTGTGCAAGATACTTTTGACTGTTAATATAAGTGTTTAAGTCAGTCTGAGGTCATTTGCATTTCCGATAAATCCCTTCATAGTCCGATGCCGTGCAGCACATTGTGAATATTAAACTGAACCCATGATTTTGTTAACTACACCCCTCGTGGATAAAATTCACGACTGTCCGTTCATCCATGATTAAGACAATTTATTTTGCCTGGAAAAATACTGTATTTTCTTTAGAAGTGATGTGACAGAGATTCGAACCGTTTATGCACTTTTTTCTACAACGATACTTACATTGTGTGTACATGGACAACAAACAGACGGCCAACGGAGTTAAGTACCGAGGCAACCAAAAAGTTGCTGTAATGTTTCCTTGGAATTCCTACATTTAGTATTGATGGTGGACAGGATCTACGTGTTGGATTTTCATAAATTTAGTCCCACCGAACTACTTACCGAACTACTCAGGTCTCCTTTGGCTGGATATAATGACTGCTAAATTTCTTAGTACCAGAATGTATTTAGTACCGTGCGTTTCAGAATTTGAAAGTTTATTCATTGTATATTACCTTTGTGTTGATGATCAACACAAAGGCGATGTATTTATGTGTAAGTATGTATTTTTATTCGGATCAGATCCGAATAAAAATACATACTTACACATAAATACATCGCCACGCCTTGCTTGTGCTTATCTGTGTTACAGCATCCCCTACTTTAGATCAAAATAGACGATTACATGTATATCATGGCAGTCGATTTTCGTATAGATTTATTCCTGTTTAGTATGTTTACTTACCATCGTTTCCAGTACTGCGCCAGCGTCCACTGCTACAGTAGGCTGAAGGAAAGGGTGCTAGGGAAAAAAGCAGAAGACGTTAGAAAGTACGCAACAATTAGTAACCGTCCTTTGGTTATAGCTTATAATTTTATAATCAGTTATGATAATAGCAGTACTATTTAGTCTTTTGTTCATTGTAAGAATCATTTATTGTTTGTGAGAAGCCTAGGTCTGGGAGAACTTGCATTTCTTTAAGATGGAACTTGTATTTCTAGTCACTAAGTTTTTATACAGATACAATACCGCTTTGTCAACGGAGACGACCAGACCCCCCGTTAGACTGTGTGGACAGACCTGTTTTATGTATTTACGCTTTTTCATACAAGTTAGCCCTTGCCACACTGCCACACATACGCATCATGATAGACACCGGTTGTTGAGTCATTACTGCATAGGCGGTTGATTTATATTTTATTGCACAAAACCGCATCTTGATTTTTGTAGTTAAATTGTTTTGCTTTGGTGTTGTTATAGTGTTCTTCCTGATGTTGTATCTTAGAAAACCCTTTCATGGATGCCGTGGATTCAACTCGGTTCTGCCACCACCAATACCGGTGGATGAATGTGCAGCATACCTAAAGAAACATCAGGATTATCGCCAAAATGTGACAACTTTTAAAGTGATGCCATTGAGCTTTATGCCATCCAAGTAGCAATACTGCTATTTTTTATACTTCCTAATGCTCACCGTAAAACGATCAAATTTCATCTGCTTCACCAAATGTTCATCGATTTGTGGCACCACGAATACAGCTTTGTGCGTCGCTCTTGAGGCCAGGAATACCCGATAGCGTGGGTTGGCAAGGCTCCGTTCGGGATCTATCTCTCCAGACGTCGATGGCAGAATGAAGATACAGAGGGAGGCATCCAGGCCGAGGAAACTGTCTACCGAGTCCACTATGATCCCCGTACGAGGAAAGTCACTAGCAGACTGGAAAGTAGCTTCTGGCATTTGCATTTTTAATATACGTCTGCACTGGAAGATGGTCTCCGGTACTTGTGAGGTGTCTAGGAACACAGCGATGACTGATTTATCGTAGGATGAAAGCATGGAACGGAGATATTGCACAAGGACATTATCAGGTGTATTTGCTAAGACGTCACCCATCTTGATGCACTCAATGCCCTCCCCAATACCAATATGTGCACACGCAATTTCATAGTGACTGAGTTGGATATCTTGTACGGCAGACTGTATAAATGACACAACTTTCCTTGTATTGCGGTATACTTCTGTAAGGCGTGACGTCACAGGCTCGTCGTCTAGCACCTGACGTGTAAGATTATGAATGCAGTCATACATGGCTTGCTGTCTTTTTCTGTCAAACGATTGATAGTAGTTGTCAGCAAAGACAAAGAGGGCCATTTCTCTGTTCTCTTTTAACAGGTGGAATAGTTTTTTCATGGAGGACTCGGAACATGAGAAGTTGTGGCTATCATCAATGATGATATAGGTTTTTTTATGAAAAGTTCTCTTATTGATTTCAGCAGAGAGGTCACTGTCGCACTGAATGAGTGTTCCCCTGTAACCACTGAACTTCAGGAATTCCAGAAAAGGCTTGGTGGTGCAAAGATAAACACTTCTTTCTGCACCGTGCAGCCTGTAAACCTCTGCAGCAACAAAGGACTTGCCACTACCAGCAGCACCCGAGATGTAATTTACTTTGGCCCTCTTCATCAACGTCTCTGCCTGCTTTGCTGAGAGCAGGATACTGGCTTGGTCCGATGCACAACGTGTGAGTGGTGATTCTCTGGAGAGGATGACCAAGGCAACAGCATGCTGTAGGGTTTGGAAATCGACATTTTTGTGAGAGAAGTTGTGTAAGTGTTTTTGCATTTCTGTTGATTCGATTTCAAGAGATATTTGTGTTCTTCCACCCGTCGAAGACAATCCACATTTAATAAATATCTGTGGCTTATCATGAGACCAGTTTCGTACAAGCTGATGCTTGATCATGCGGCCAGTTGCCATTAAATATTCCATAGCTTGCACTGAATTCCGTTCGTCACTGTCTTCAACAATGACCCAGAAATATATTTTCACTTTTTCAGATACAATCAGTATGTCACAAATATGTCCTGCTGGACGCTTAGCTATGATATTGTTTGATACAACAGAATGCCATGATTTGCATGCAAGTGCAAATCCTGGTACATTCCCCTCTGGTTTGCATATATCCAGTACACGATTCATGTCATCTTCTGAATGGAACATGTACTGTAACTGATTTCTTTTAGGCGTCACCGTCATTGGAACAGCTGGCTGCAGCATGTCGCATGACGTAAGTATTTCATTAGTTTCCACGTCCTTTATCGTCACATATTTCTCCCAGTCTCGCTTATTGTTTGTCCAGTCCAGCTTGTGGAAGGAGGAATAGTTCACTGCATTCGCAGTATCGTTGCTATCAGCCGCAGAAATATCATCTGAGGTTGGCTGCTCGTGTGGAAGGCTGTTCATGTAAGAAGACACACCTGTTTCCTCTTCTTGATTATTGGCAGTTGAGCCTGTATCTCGGGTATTCACCTTCTGCTGTAGCGGTGAAGGTACGCCTTTTGGTTTTTCTGCGTTCTGTTTTGCTGTTTGTCCTGTAGTTTGAATATCACCATCAATGTCCACCCAGAATCCGGGTTCAATGCTAACTAGATTACTTGTAGTTGTAGGTGGCACAATGAGGGCACCCCATGATGTCTGTGTTTCGAAACTCAGAGATATTTCTACAACAGAGAACAGGTCACTTGAAAGTCCTGTCTTGTGGCTAATCATGTCGAGGAGTCTCTTCTTACACATTTGAACTACCCTTGTATTAACAAATTCTGGACCATATCTTGTCAAATAGATCACCCCGCCGCATGTATTATACAGAGCAGTCAGTATCATCAGTAAATGGTGAGTGTTGTCATCAAATGTCGGATGCTGATATGGGTTGACAGGAATTCTGAAGGCATATTCACCACACCGTAAGTGTTTCGAGATTACAGACGACTGCCTCAAAGTACCGATGCTTCTGGTAACGGACTGTCTCTGCAAAAACATTCCTACAATCACACCAGTTGGTGCATATGACTGCGTGCATTGGACATGACAAAAATATTACATTAGTTTAATCTTTACGTTGACTATGTGGTACTTAACATTTAGTGCTGTAAGTATTATATCTCCCTATTTACTCCTGTTATTTATGTTATAAAATACCCACTTCGTACATGATATATACGTCGAATATTTGCCTGCAAAGAATACATGAAGGCACTGTCCTATTTGAGATATGGCTTTTCTTCTTGTTACGCGCCTGGTACATGGTAGAGACATATAGTAGTGTGCTTTAGGTCTTTTATTTTACATATACATATGCAACTACGTAGTCATTCAGTGCAAGGCAGGAGTTGCGTATCCTTGAAATGAGTAAGGATATGTCCATATAGTTACTACATTTTCTATTGCAGAAGACATCTTACCTCAGTCATCGCCTCAGACACGAGGATCCTACATTGCTCGCAGAGACTCCTGGCCAGGTCCACTTTGTCAGGCTGATTGCTGGCAAGCACGGAGAAATAAGAGATTCGGGTTCCTCGCAGGAAAGCATGATCTGACGCAAATTCTGTGTCATTGCCAAGAGTTTCAAATACAATGTGCATGAGTTTCATGACTAAATTTTCATTTTCTGTGGACGCAAATGCCCCTGCCTCATTCAGGCCTGCCTTAAGAATGATGTGTTTCACAGCAGCTGTGTTGATGGAAATGCTGCTCTTGTCGTCTTCATTGTACTCAGCTCTCTCATCAGAGGGAATCCATATGTGAGCAAACCTCATGGCTCTCTCTAGAATTTTGTCTTGTGGCTGATTACTCGCTATATGACGAGCCAGGTGCTTCACGACTATGAGTCCTTGGCTGGTGGATCCTGCCGAATTTCTGTTCTCTTGATTCCATCTCTTCAAGAGACTGCACAGTATTTTGCATAATACGAGCGCTTTCTTCACCGGTGCCTCGTCTGACAGATACCTCAACAATTCTGCTTCAAAGTGTGCAGTGGATATTCTCCAACGTTCCTCCAGAGGGTCTGGGATAAGATGGATGGGAGTCTCAGGAAATTGCTTCCTGGGATTCTGAGTGATAACTGGCTGAATAAGTTTTTGCACCTCTCTTTGAACTCTGCTGTCCTTAAGTTCGACGCAAGGTGTCACGTCCCAGGTCAGAAGAGAGTTTTCTTCGGTAAGAAACTGAGATGTCACAGCTGGCCCATTGTATCTGACTCCACTGTAACTACTTTGATTGAAACGATGCCTGAAGCATGATCTTCTCTTCTTCGAAGAGTTGTATCCACCATGATTCAGACAGTTTGGGAGATCCATTTGTGATATCAATTCGTTGTACCGGACAGAAAATTTTTCCCTGAGTTGCCGTGGCTTAATTTCCCTCTCACGTGAACCTATTTTCACGAATACATGGTAGAAGAAAGGCGTCCTAGCCGGCTTAATGCGAAAGGGTTCATGATTCATGACATAAAGGCTGTCAACTTCGTTAACTTTCCCTACTTTACTTCCATCCCAGCATGAGCCAATGTTTTTTAGTTCCCCTGGAAGGGCAACAGTTTCATACGTGAAGTGTTGCGAAAGTTCCTGTCCTACTCTTCTACGATATTCTCCAAATTCCGTTACAATGGTCTCAGCCACTGCAAAGTTAACTGCTTCTTTCTCCAGGTCTACGATATCCACTTTTTCCACCCACTGTTTGAATTTCTCTGACGAGTATCGCTTGGTTGACCGTCTGCATGACTCCTGTGTTGCTAGTGTTGAAAGCTTCACGTCATCTAGTGACTTGTAGTATAGCTTCATAATCTTTTCGATATCATCCAGATCTATAATAAAAAGTGCCTGTAGTGATTGCATCAGGTATGTTATGTATCACAATTTTACCATAACATCATGTACTATCGGATGACCGGAAAAAGAGATCCAGGGAGCTTGACATGCTACTTGTGTTCTTTGTCATTGGACATTCAGTTATGATATCCTACTTTTGCAGTACTGTACTGTGCGGTACGAGTACTGTGACAGTACCTTTTAAAGTGGCACAGCCTTGATTTTGATTATTTGAGGCCATGAGTGGTCCAAGATCACCTCACACTCTAAACTTTGTACACGTTTCTATTAATATTCTCCGGTAAACTAAACCTCCGGATACACTGATTCCCATGATTCGGCTTTAAAGTTGCATGACCTTGATTTTTACCTTATACATCACCCAAGGTCACTGGGGCCGTTGCCTCCCATATTCTGCAAAATTCTGCTCTGTCATATTTTAACATTTATACGTTTGCGAGATAAGCTATAAGCTTTTACAGTGATATAAGGTGGAATGGCCTTGACTTTGACCTTTATCACCCTAGGTCAAAGGTGACGCACGCTGAAAGCTCACTGACACAACTTAACGTCAGTACTCGATAATATTCTAAGCCTGACAATGCATCGCCTGCCAGCTAGTGCCGTAAATTTGAATAACCTGGATTTTATCTTGAAACTTGAAAGACACGTCGCATTCTACCCCCCCCCCCATACGAAGATTCCAATTAATGAAGTATAGTACCCCCATATTAAAATTTCAAAGTGCAACAAAATGTTCAAAACTTGGCCAAGTGCCAAGAAAAGTAACAGCCTATATTCCCCCATGACTAACATATTTATCATAAAATTTGGTTGAAATCAGACTGAAACTGTGGGAGAAGTAGCGTTTTGAAATTTTAGCTCCCATGTTAACGAAAACGAAAAAAAAGTCGTAATTATTTGAAAAGTGAAAATTTTGAAAAAAGAAAAAAAAGGTCTGGAGATATGGCGGATAGGTAGTTTCCCATAAAATTTGGCCGGACGTACGACGGAAAACGGCGCCTGCGCCACGACAGTAGCTCTGCTGACAGAGTCCAGGAGAGCTAAAACTGAGTTTTGGACTGTGCGATGGGTTGTGCCATAGAATGTCGTGACGGACGCATTGATAAGTGTGGCGTGATTTAGATGTGATATGACGATTAAAAGTGTTATGAGTAGTATAATTAGGAAGTGTTTCTTTCCGGGTCAAAATTTTGCGTTTTCATATCAATCAAGTTAATTACTTATTGAACTAATAAGCACCTGTCAGAGACTCGACCGTTAATGACCCTTGCCATTAATCTGACGCTCATAATGAGCCTCATTATTTATGAGCTGACAGAATCTCCTAGGAGTAAAACCTAAAACTTGTTACCTAGCAGTCAGGCTTTCATGATGTATCGGTATACTAATGACTCTCGAGGTTCTCGTTTTTCTAATGAGTTTTCGGAATTCCCTGCTATGGTTGTATCTTTTATCCCATTCATCGCTGTTTAGCTGAACAGTTTGTAATGTCGGGAATGCTTATCTTACAGTCATTAATCGCACCCGTTAATGCTTACCTCGATCGAGTGTATAGTGATGGCTTCTTTGCTAGCTGTATAAAAATGGCTGTTTCTTCACCCAGTCTCATTCAACCATAATCATGGATTACTCATCAGATCGAGACAAGTTAAAAAATAAAAGGGACGCCAGCTCCAATGAAGTGTCAGCTCGCAAAAGTAGTGCTGTCACATCTGCTCGACGTTTGACAAGAAATTCAAGCAAGCTTATGACAAAAAGAGGCATGAGAAGACCTGTCGAGATAAACCCACAGTGGCCTCTTCATCGCTCCTTCAAAAGTAAGAGAGCATCAACAAAACACGAGGACTGCTACGACAGTTAAATAAATTAGTCACACAGTCGAGTAAAACGGAAAGAGAGTTAAGACGTCTAGAATTAAATGCCTCGATATTTATATGACAATACATTTTAATGCCCGTCATTTGCATAACAAAGTTTTAACCTACAAAGATTAAAATCTACCAATATAATCAAAAGACGACTTTAACTAGGAATTAAAGATGTTAACTCATTAAAAGTGATTAAATATTAAAAAGCACTAAACTGGTTAAAGTCTTTAAAACTCACTAAACTCATTAAATTATTAATGGGAACGCAAAATTTGGACTCATAGCACTTTTATATCACGTCATATTGCATCTAAATCACGCGTCACAACACTCTATGACACAACCCATCGCACAGTCCAAAACTCATTTTTTTCTTCGTGGGCATGTTCAGAAAAAAAAACCCACAATGTTTCTTGTGTTTTCTTCAGGGCCGGCTACTCGAAAATACTTAAGTCAAAGTTTTGACTTAAATCAAATTCTTAGCCAATCAAATTGTTCAGATTGGTGACTTATAATAAGTCAAAGGTAATGCTTACCTATCGTCAAGAACTCTGTCCCAGAGCTCCCACAAACAATGTTTGGTTCCAAAACTCATTATTGTCTTCATGACAGTTCGGGGCTCCCCCCCCCCCCCAACAACAAAAAAAAATGAAAAAAAAATTGAAGGGTCCCCAAAATAAATTTTACACCTGGTGGTTCAGGGCTTCCGTAAAAAGTAACACACGGTACTGGGACACACAAATTAAAAACATGCAGCAATCACTCTACAATTTTTCACTCCTTTGAATTCCTTGATTTCCTCATACAGTTGGTTAAGTGGAGAATGGCACAATAGTAAATTTTCTTTCCCGGTAGAAATCGCCACAATTTTGACAATGTTGGACCAAAAGGGGCGACCCCAAATCTTACCACAAACCATACACAAACCAGGTAATCTTGTCTTATTGAATATTTAGTATTGCGCCTCTGGCCATTCAAAAACATTCTGTGTATTTTTGTAGGGGACATTGTAATCAAAGTTTATCCTCTCTAAAAAATGAAGAATATATAACCTACCTGTTAGGTCACTACCTTTGTCCTCAGCCCTAGTGGCGACATCGGCGCTCACACTCGCCGTGAAGTCACCAACAGCCCCGCTCCGTGCGGTGCTGTCCTCGTTCCTGCGACCACTGACCCGACGGCTCATGTTGTGCAGCAGATGTGTAGATGTCGTAGTCTGGAAGGGACCAGTTACATTCCCTACTTATTGCAGGGTGGTAAAATCCCGATCACCTTGTCTAAACATTCAAGAAGAAGACGTTTCTCGCTCATCGTTGCCAACTAGTTTCGTAGGTTATTGTCACTGTGCCAAATTATCATAGAGTACTTCCGATTTTTAGCTCTGCTTGACTTTGTCAGCAGAGCTACTGTTATGGCGCAGGCGTCCGTCGTCCGTCCGTCCGTCGTCCGTCGTCCGTCCGTCCGTCCGTCCGTAAACTCAAGTTTCTCAGAAACCGCTGCATGGATCCAGAC
>JAAUYG010237350.1_pt1 | contig 12772 bp, 12 predicted proteins | sample 7278091 | NCBI WGS metagenome assembly JAAUYG01 (sample SAMN14350201, study PRJNA611818) | marine sediment metagenome | isolation source: surface marine sediment (0.6m) | place: French Polynesia: Moorea | collected 2018-08
CACAGGGATGTGACGCGCCGGCCATGCCCTTCGATTTCATTTCCCCTCACACTTGGACTTTTGGGGTGTGTGGGTTGTTCCGAGTATCTGTGACACTCAGCAAATTATTGTTTCAAACGTTTAGGGTACATTTGCAATACAACCTGGTCGCCTATTCAGCAGACAGAACCAGGAATGAAGAATCAGGCGCCTCCCATCCACATCCAATCCGCGGCTGAATCTGGAGCGAAAGACTTCGGCAGAGACTTTGATTAGCTGCGCACTTGGAATCCTATCCCGGCTACTTACAGGAACCTGTCACACTATTTCCTCCCATCTCCCATAAATCACCGTCTCATTTGTGCTTTTATGAGTTCCCTCTCTTTTCATTACCCAGCCAGTACAACCTGCCGCACATAACGCACTTGTCCTTGTTGGAATCCGGCGCTTCGAAAACACCAAACAATATAAAAAGAGACTGTCGGTGGCTGTTTTCAGGGCAAGTCTCTAAATGTGACCACGAACTAGACGCGACACTGATGTTTCGTCGCCTGAGAAAATTTCCGAAAGAATGATTGGCTCTCTCACATGCAAACTGGCCTGCGCCCCATCCAGATTCGACCATCGGTAGAGAAATGTTTTCATCCGAAGAACAATACCAATGATTCGTCCATCAAATCTGCACTTCCAATTGTTTCTCCACCAAAAGACAAGTCCAAAAGGGAACAGGTTGCAGTAATGTTCAAAGATGTGGTGTCTGTACAGAAAGCCAAAACTGTAATGAAAAGACAGCAGGAATTGTCATGGATTGCCAGACTGAGCCACAATCACATTGACCCAATAGGACCATGGAAGCTTAGCCATTGATCTCAAGATTTGTGAAAAGCTGCAGTTGGGAGTTTAGTTGTTAAAACCTTTCAAATCTGCATGAGCAGTCCCTGATCTGAGTCCGCAAGTTGGAAAAAATGTTTCATAAAACAGCCATTCTCTAGCTTTGCATGCCTGACGTTTGATTTTGCTGACAGACAACAGTGTGGAATCGCAACAAGCAGGTAAATTGCTCTTCATGCTGTTTCTAATCAAACATTTTCAGAAAGTATGAAGACATCCTCGCAGTGGAAAGGTCCCTTCTTCCACACAAGAACCAACCTATTATCTTTGCTTGGGTGAAACACTAAATTCGAAAATTCAGAATTATCAATTCAAGGCAAAATTTGGGTTTCATTACAGTTTTGTCAGACTGATGTCCGATAGGCAAGACCATTCACGTGAGCGACACACTGGTGCTTGGCCTTGAATTTGTGACTGAGAATACAGCACTCTCCCCCCAAAAATGTGGAAAGAAATGAGAAAAGCAGATTTCCAGGTTTTGTTGGTTTCTTTCTGCAACTAAAAGAAACAAACATGAACACGGCTGCAGGACCCAGCGCAAACAGTCTCATCACATGTAATTCTGGAATGAAACTGTCAAGAGTTTGTTATCATGTGGAACTGAAGGTCAAGCAATCAGATCTTGCAAAAAGTCCTTACTCGGCAGTGTCGAACAGAAACATATGTAATTCTCAGTGAAAACTCATTTCCGCAGTGAGTGGGATTCCCGTATCACGAGTGTCATTCTAAGAAGTCTGATAGTTTACGTCTCTGAGAAGACGATGGGTAACATATCCAGATGAGTGACACGTCATCGCTCTTGAATCTGAAGAAAAGTCCAAAGACCCCACTGATCTCGCAATGAATTCTACTTGCCAAAGAAATGCCTCTGACAAAAACACACACACACACACACACACAAGTTCACTGAACGGAGCCTCCACTTGAACAATCGTTGGTCAGTTTTTATTTGATTGTCTTATTTCCACTGAGTGATGTCCAAATGGAATCTGCTTCATTGATCTGCGAGCACGTGGTGAATAAATGCCCCGGAGGTTTACGAATATCAAATTATCAGCCCCTCATGTAATTAGATCTCTCCTACAAAATGGCCACTTTGATTGACGGGAAACGCAAATAGCCCAAACGCCATTAAAGATTTGGCATGGGGAAATACAGCAGCCAAACTCATTTTGGGAGCACTGTGGTTAATCGCCAATTCTTAGGAAGATGCTTTGTTTTCATCTGTCACACATTAAAAAGGAACAGCTTTTTGCCCTGTTGTTTTTATTTCAACCCTGACATTGATCAATGTGTTCCTTCCAGAGCCCAACTGACCAAGGCCCAAAGATGAATCTGAACTCGTTTTCCGTGTTTATGTGCCCAAAACCGACACTTCTCATTCGCCACAACCTGCCGATTGGTGCCAGAATAAACGGATTATCTCCTGCAACAAGTCTTGCGTGTTCTTTGTCTCCTCGTGACCGCCACTCAATCATCAAGCATGATGGGACTCAATTCAGGATCATCTCCGGAGTGTTTAGCAATGTTCTCGAACGTGAAACGCAGTTTACCCTTGACCAGAGGACACGGGAAAGGTCAGCTAATCAGCGCTGGAGTTGATGAATGCTACAACACCACCGGTGTCTCCTGTGTCCTATTCGGCACGAGAGACAGCCAGTGGTCAGCTGCTGCAGTGTCTCACAGAATTTGAATCTACAGCACTGTAAAACAATTGGGCGCACGTTCCATGACAGTTCATCAGGCTCCGACGTGTTTTGGTCAAAGAAGGTCATGAACTGGTGATGCCTCATCATTACAGAACATCTGCATCCAGGCCACAGCACACGACGTTTCATTCAAAGGACAATGGTTGGTCCTTTCAATGAGCCTCGCCAATACTTTGGTGACACGGACTGCTGTTTGCGGTCCCAATACCTTTCACACAAGCATGCACGTGTACGCTCGACTCTTCATGCCTGACATGTGTCAGCTTGTCAGTCCAGCACTCTGTTCTGTTGAGGTCAAAAGATGGGTTGCATTATGGACAGATCAAAAACTGATTACTGGTTCTTCTTACTTGAGCCAAGACTTTTAGGGTCTTCAGAATGATACACGTCGGGAGTTGAGTGACTGTTTAACGACCGCCAGGTCCTGATTACAATCTCGACCCACTGGGAACCTTGGTGACCAATGTCCTGGACAAGATTACAGCTTCAAAAGTTGCCCGCATCAGAATTTTTGACAGTTGCCTGATCCTTTCCGCCAATTATCATCTGAGAGCATCTCAAGACCTCATGAAGTAAAATGTGCCTGACAGACCCCTAAGTCCCAAAATAACTTCGTCTTCCATTCATTCAGAGCTGGAAAACTTCGATGTTATCAGTCAGGAGAATAAGAAAGAACAGCCGAACATCCTCAGCGAAAAGCGGAATGCATGCCGAACAAGAGAGGTAGCTTGACTTTGCTCACGACCTCCAGATTTTGAACTGATTTCCCCTTTTTGAAAGAACATGCAGATGTTGTCGCTTTGTCTTGCACATGACCTGATGACAGTCCCCTTCTTACACCCCTCACAGCTCATTGCTCACTGCAACAACAGGGTGTGTTTGAAAACAGGTCAATCAGAAGTGACGGCTCAGGGGCAAAGAGAAACGAAGGCTAACAAACTGGGTCACGACAAAATTTCCCAGGTGGAATTCGTGTGAAGATCACTCCCACAAACCCGGAAAGGTCACGCGACCTGCTCTCATGACCCTGAAAGCTGCTGGAAATCACATTTTTCTTGTTTGAGATCATTGACTGTCTATGGCTGTTTCCAAAAACATGGAAGCACACTGGAACACTCAGGAATCTGTTGGTTAATACTCTGATCATTTGTCATCCTGTGCCGTCTGTGTGAGCTTCAGGATGTTTGCTCAAACATAGAGTTCGGCCAAAAAAAAGATAAAAACAAACCAGAAATTTTACCACAAAGAAACACACGTGAAAAAAATCACCAGATAAAAAGGGCAGAAAATCAGGCCGTAAGTCACGAAGGAGAATAATCAGAGTGTACCAGGAGAATACAAAAAGCAATTCCAAAGTTCCACGCAGGAGACAAAAAAATGACTCCAACTCAGCTCACAACTCGGGCATCACTTGCTGCATTTTATTTCCCTTTGTGACCAAACATAGCGGCGAAATATCAATGTGTCATATTGGTTCATGCGTTGAATCCAAACTCAAGGTTTACCGAGATTCTCTGTCACTCGGCACAGAGAGAAAAACACAGGCAGATTAAAACCAAAACCCGCTGCTTTGAAGAATTGATGCAATATTGTCATTAAGTTGGCTTTTTCATGTCACAGAAAAGTTGAACATCAAAGACAGGCAAGTGACAAGTGAAGCCACTCAGAGGATAAATACAAAAGCATCAGAGTAATTGCTCTCGAGGAACGCAACTCTTTGGTGCGTTTTGTTCAGGAAGTAGAAATTTCTGGACATCTCGTTGTTTCAACGAGCAAACAGTCCACTTGAGTTTGTTGACAGGAATTGAATTTTGAAAAGAAAAATATCTCGCAGAAGCCATTTCTAAATTTCTGCCCTTGGCTTTGACGTCATGACCCACTTTAGTAGAATCACCCAAGAAACAGCGGAGCCAGTGTCGGACTTGAGGCAAAGAATATATAATCCCCGGCACGGGCCTGTGGCTCTCTGTACTCGCGTTATGAGGCAATTTTATGCTTCACAGCGGAGAGGCTGAGGCTGCATTTGATTCGTCTGGGCTGCGATTGAAAGGGTTTGATGTTTCCTGTCTGATCTTTATCAGTTTCCTGATTTCTCCATCTGGGGACTTTGACTCGGCGGCTGCAGTATGGACGGGCACGAAACAGGCGAAATACATTCCCAAACTTTCCTCGAAGTCAGCCAAGATTTCCAGAAGCCAGAATCAAGATCAATCCTACAGATTCATACTTTGACCAAGTAATCTAGATGGTGATTCCTGCCTGACAAAACTGGGAGTATAGTGTCCAGATGAAGCTTCAGGTTTTGAGAATTTGAATCAAGGAGCAGAGAACTTCTCTATTCTTGTGGAATACTGTACTCACGAATGTCTGCACAGGAAGGCTGAGGTCGTGACGCAGAAAGGGGGTTCATATTGGAAAGGCTGTGACGGTTTTCCCCCTAAATATCCTCAGAAGGTCCAAAACGCCCCATTCACTGCTTCAGTGAAATCAGCTGTTTATCTCCCGTGGAACCGTTAGTGTCAAACGGAAGCCGGCATTTAAGAATGTTTCCCATGAGGCCATAAGTCCAATAAATTTAATGAAAAGGTTCCAAGAAGGAGATAGACGACTGCGCTGATTTGTGTACCTCTCCTGCGCCTCCTGTGCAAAGAGATCTCTTGCATGTCTGTTTGATTACATCTCAGCAGTGAAGCTCGTAAACAATCCCTGCACAGAGACACCGCACCTTTTGATGTCCACCTATTAACGTCAGCATCTTAATTTGAAAGAATTGCCCATCAAGGCTGCCTTTTCTCTCCGCTCTCCTGCGAAATCCTCTTTGCGCACGAGTGTGAGGCTCAGCTACCCGCCCAGGTATCAAAAGTTGATGATGAAAAAGGTTCTTCCAGAGACAACACCCAACTGGTAATCTTCAGCCAAGGTTGTTAACACAAAGACTCCTTCCTTTCCTGACGGACGGAAAGACAGTGAAAGCCAGCCTGTGCTTTGGCAAAAACTGTTAGGCTGATGCTGCCAATTCAGTGGTTTGTTCTTGTGCAATGTTCTTGACATGGTTTTACCAGAATGCAGAATGTGTGCACATTGGACGCCAGGCAAGTTTCTTCAGTCACAATAAAATGCCGTTTCTTTCGGAAATGTCTTGCAAAGAAGCGTTGCCTCTTTGGTACTTCTTTGATCGACAATTTTTAATATTTTTCGTTTTTCCGTAATCTTCTCGACTGCACTTCAATCTGTTTGCAAGCCCATCAGTTGCAATCTGATTCTGGAGGAAGATTAAGCGTCAGGATTGGCACTTCTGGATGCAGAAACTTCAAGTGCTCGAAGACAGGGATTTGGGGATTAAAAACTGAGAATGTGAAAGTTTGGAATCAGGTCACGTTTGAATTGGGACAATTCCTGTGCGGGAGTTTGAATGGAGGAACGCACTTACGGCAGCAGAAAGCGAGTCGTAAACACAGCCACGTTAATTAGGCAGGAGGAAGCCAAGAGGGTTTGCCATAGAAAAGTGAGAAAGGGAAAAGGAAGATCCACAGGAAAGGCAAGAGACTGAAGCGCTCCTCTTCACGGTTCCAAAGTGAAATGGGTTTGATCTGGGTCTTTCAGGCAAGTGTGAGTCCTCTCCGACTCCCTCGTATCATGGACTGTTTGGTACGTGTGACCAGAAATCAAGCTGGGATTCTTAGGATGAATCAACTTCTGATATCCATGAAGCCGACAGCTTAGCCACTCACTCGTTTTGGAATCAAGAGCAAAAAATCTGGATCTGGTCTTGCTTGTACCCCTCCTCCAGGATGGTCGTTTTGCCTCCAAAATCTGCCATTTCCTCACCAAAATGTACGCCGCTGCTCTTTGACATGCTGGGGTTTGACTTTTAGCCTTGAGCGATTAGGACCTGACAAATACAGCCCTAATACCGCATTGATTCACTGATCAGCTTTCCTATTGATGTCCATTGTAAATTTGCACAGCGTGGGGCCCACTTCAGATTCATTTCTCTTTTACACCGTCCAGTTTCCAACACACTGCAAACAAGAAGTTAGAGCAACGGTTTCATGGTCAGGAGCAACGGATGAAAAGAGAAAGCACCTCTGCAATCAACTGGATACTTTTCGAGCCCAATCCACCAACTGATCCACTTTGCACTGCCAACCACGCACCCACGCACACGTGTTATTTTGACATCCCCTCCCCAATTGAACAACGTTTTTGTTTCCGACTTCTCTGCACGCAGTATCTTGCATTACAGCACAGCCATGTTAAAATTAAATGGATTCTGAGGCAAGTCTTTCCCAGTAAATATTTGATTGGGTTGATAAGGGTGGAAAGCTGGTGAAGCAGACGTTTTTGCTTCAGGCAACTTGCGCTGCTTCCCACGGTTCCATGTTTTATGGTTTGCAAAGTGACCCTGGTCTTTCTGTTTTGCTGCATTCACCAGGAACACTCTTTATCCTCAAACACAAAGCGGAGTGGGCAGAAAGAGATGGGCCTTTCTGAGAAAACAGAAACCAGCTCATGCAGCAAACAAAGTTTGAATGTGAGGAGTCACCATTATTGTCCAGTTCGCAAGAAAATGAAACAAAGGATCTCAAGAAAAAAAATTGGCCAAAGCGCGCACAACAGGTTTTGGAAACCCGTTTCTTGAATGGGCAACACCATATATAAAATCTGAAGTTTGTAGGTCAAATGGCAGAGCCAGTGAATAATTTTTCAAAAGCGACCGACCAAATGAAATGGATGACTTCCAGACCATTGCAAAATTGCAGTGACGCTCATAAACACCTGTGTGTTTCAAGTATATATAGATCTAAATTTCATTTGATGCGTTGCAAAGCATTTTCTCTGCAAAAGGCAAATTTCTGCAGACCACGTGAAATCCAGAGAAATCCACGATGAGAACTTGGAAGGCCGGTTGATGGCTTCACTGCATGGGTTGTCATGTGTCTCCAAGGGCGCTGTTTCTTTCACGCGCCGAGAAAAGGACAGGTCCTTTTTTCAGAATGGTCACAATCAGGAGGTTGACACGATTCGCTGTGAGTGAACAATAAATGCCAATATTCTTACATGCCCATAAAATTCCACTTGCAATTGATCTATGACAGCAGGAATTGAGATGTACATCTGAGCTGTCAGGGGGAAATTGGCTTCGAGTACATTACATCCCATGAAGCCTGTCATAGCTCACTGAAATAGACTTAGCACAAGCCCCAAAATCAGATGACATGTCCGTAGAAGGTATTTTTCTGTCTGGAGAGAGATTTGTATGTCAGATACGGATTGCTTGCGCAAACATCCCATGCTGAAAGACAAAGAACATCATCTCCTTCTTGTATCGTGTACTGCATGTGCGTGGAATTTACAGAGGAAATGGAGAAGGTAGAGTCCTTTTCAGTCAAGAAGTCCGGAAAACCCTGTGAGTAAACTCCAAGAAGAATTGATGCTGAACACAGCCAAGCTGGCCCGTCCCAGAGCTGAGTCGAAATAGGCCCAGTTTTTGCAAGAAGGAAGCAAGCAAAATGTGCACTGCAGTCTCAGTCACGTTCCACTCAATGAAACCTAGGATCTCCATAGCATAATGGACCCTTCAAAGTATTGCAAATTGCCAGTTTGGCATTGTGGTCGGCATGCCTGAAGCCCTTAGTATTAAATTAAGACATGCTCCGACAATGGGCATTGATTCCAAAAAAGTAATCCTTTTGACAATTGATGAAGAAAGAAAATTCAGAAGAACTTAATTGGATGAACTGACAGCTCTCTGAGCAAAACGGGAATCACAGATTTCTTTTTCGGCACGGGACTTTTTGTGAACATTTTGTGAACGCAGAAGGCAAACCCCGGTTTCACTGACGAACCAGTGTGGCGTTGCCAACAGGCGCCCGCGCCATGACAAGGCACTCGTGCCTGACCCTGAGGCTTTTCCCAACCACCACAGGGACCTTACGCATTGTGGTAATGCTGACCTCCATTGTCGACATTCCCCATTCATGGAGAGGTCAACCTTCAGGTGAGATGCTTTCGTATGATGTATCCTCCTTCTGGGGATGGCTGTTAGCAGACATCCTTGTTGGAATCCCACCCTCATAATGAGCAGACACAACGTTTGCCACCAGAAGCAGAACAAAACATTTTCTGACAGATGATGATAAAGAACAAATTCATTTTTTGAGGAGAGGGGTGAGTTTCTGACCGTTGTCAGAAATGCCATTCATTTAGTTCCTGACCGTACTGCCGGAAAAAGATAAAGTTCAGTCTCCAACAGATGTCCGTAATGTCAATGATGAACCCAGTTTGTGACACACCCAGTCGTGGCTTTAGTGTTTTGCCAAAATGCATAACCAATAAAGACTCTGGCTGGAAGGGAAATGCCCCCTGTTACCCAGGGGATGCAGACCCCAATAATTAGCCTATTCTTGCTGTTTTTGTTTTGGAATTCACTTGACCAGTCTCAGGTTGAGCGACACACATTTGATTGTGTGAGGGCTGAATGTGTGGAAAAAAGATTTCCACACGAGCAGCCGAGATGTATATATCAGATCCAATGCGCAGAATTATGCACACCTCCAAACTCTCACTTGAGTCACCACCCGCCCTGTGGCCATGGTGATGCTGGCCACCATCTCCCTCTCCCACTGTGCTCCAAAATGACTCCTTGAAAAGCAAACATTCGGATTTGCGACCAACTGACAGCATCCAATCAGATCTGTGCCTCTTCTTCAGCTTAGCCACGGCTGTACACTTTCAATGCTTGGCCGGGCTTCAGGCTTTGGAACCTGATCCTTTGAAGAACACCCAGTCATAAATACCTGAACTTTCATTTGAATGAATGGCCTTGTCCTCGGGATATTTACCCCAGCAAAACTATCCAGCAGATGAATGCGCAGTGCCAGGAAATGTCTGATCAGGGAATCACAGAGAAGGGACACTCCGTGGCAGAGATTACACACAATTACAGGTCTGCAAGAAGCTCCAGAACTTCTACTTGAGCAAAATGATGATTATCTGCCGTCAAATTATCCTGGTCAGATTCTCATTCTGGGTCTTTCGGAAAAAATAACTAGAAACTCCACCTTATAATGCGTTGGCAAGGACGGTCTCACATTGCTGCTCTGTACAACGACCACCGTCCACGTCCAATCTCTTGAGTCATCAGAGTTGCTTGCCCCAGAGGATCCTGACTACTATTTTATCATTTTTTTTTCAATTCTCCTCGACTGCACAGATTTTATGGTTTTAATTCAACAATACCGGCAGTTCATGCCCTGCTAACAGCGCTGATTTGACCAGTTGAATGCAAATCTTATGATTCTTGTTTACAGTATGAAAAGTGTCTGAATAGGACAAAAAAATCCTCAACCCATGCAACAATTTTACATAAACAAAGACTGCGAAAAAAACGAGCTCACATGTTTCCTCGTTTGATGTGACAAATGCGTCAGTCCGGCTCAGTTGCCGGGTTGTATTTTCTGGTCAGATGACCAGCGCAGGTTTCACTGAGACGTGGTTGCAGATTGGCTAGTAGTGTTGGGACCACGTCACCTCCCAAGTTGAACATAACCAACCGCAGACTTTGGCTGAGGGGTAGGTCCAGAATGAAGTCTGGAGGCACGGTGTGGAAACTGCTGCACTGAAAGTTTTTTGTATGAGGAACGAAGACAGACTCACTTGGAAATTTGGACAGTGTAAGCCGAGCCAAGAAAAATTACAGGATGTTGTGCATCCTCAGTGACCCACTTTTGACGATGACAGTTTCAGAGAGGTACACTGTGTTTCTCCACCAGACGAGTGGTGAAATTGTTATGCCTTGAAACAGTGATTCCTAGACCTTGCAAAAGAAGCACAACTTTGACTTCTCATCGGTCAACCCGGAGGACGATTACACCCAAAAACAGAAACAAAGATCCCGATAAAAATGAGTAAATCACTTCTGAAACTTTCAACCTGCACCAATTTTGATCCAGAATCTATCGGCACCACAATACGGGTCGTGTTCTGTCAGGGCAGGTCAGACGCCGGACCCTGGCTACATTTCACTCCCTACCAAATGCGTGGCCTTGTCTCTGAAGACTGAGATATTTGTTACCAATGTGCCTCGAATTGACGCGTCATTGATCAAAAATTCAACAAAAACAGGCAACACTTTGAGGGACTGAATCAGCAGCCGATGTCATTTTTCCTGAGGACAGGTTAAGCACCCTGTTATCTGGGGCCAACAAGAGATTCGAGCTTAAATTTGGCCTCTGTGAAATCCGGGAAATTCATAGTGACTTTTGGAGCTCGCGATCATGCAATAGAACTGGAACTGCATGTTTCATCAGTGAGGCGGTTGGTGTCAATCTTTCGAGCAATTGCAACCAGGATGCCAAGGGTGACCCTGAAAGGCTGCTCTGCAGGCCTCAAGATGAAATTGGTGGCCAACAGACCATGGAAACATGAAAAGAAACGACCCGCAAGAAGTTTCCAAGTCCTTTCAAATTCGCAACAGAACAAAAAGCAAAAGAAAGTTTGAAAAAGCCATGGTGCGCCAGTGTATTTCATTCAATAAATAATTACAATTGAAGCCATTCATGTTTCATGATAAACGTTCTGAAGCGGAATCTGACGTTCAGATGCTCGAAATAAAAGTTTTTTTCTGTCTCTCTTTCATGTGAACAACATTTCGAAGCAGCATCATAAACAGATTCATTTCACACTATTCACTGTAGCCGTCACAATGTTGCTTTGCGTGTTTTACTTTGAAGAGACTCGTGCGATTCGAAACGAAAGCGTTTTTGCACACAACCACACCACACACTGTTTCATCAACGCAAAGGAGGTCAAACAGTTCCCACTTCCCCTCTTCCTCTGGCATGCAGGGGCCAGCGGTTGTATCTCCGACACGCGAACTGTTCGCAAAATGCCTTGTTGCGATAGCTGCAACATTCGCAATGCTGACCAAAATCAAGTCATGCACTGATTTTAAACACCATTTCAAATTCAAACGCAATCCAAACATACTGAGTCCCAGACTCAGACATCCAAGAATCGTTCATTGAATGTCTGAAAGGCACATTTTCAATGCACATACGCAAAGATTTTCAACCTTTTCCGAGCAATTCGGCGAGGAGCCACCACCAATTTTTCATTAAAAGTAAACACCACCTGGCCACGATGCAAAGATACAAACTGAAAGCAGCAACTGTGACATTTGAATCTTTCTGACAACAAAAGGAAAACGTAACAGAAAACATGCTGAAGAAGAGCGTACATGCACATTTTGAACTCATAAAACTTTGATAAGTCTTCAAGCTTGCGTCCTTTAGGAAAACCACAACGCTTTATCACAATACGGAATCACAATATCAAGAATCCACGACCATCTCCATTCATTTTCTTTTTTTTTTCTATTTTTCAACACAACCGAACATCACACATCAGAACATGTGCGCGTGCGCCTGGATGTGGGAGCATGTTTTCAAGAAAAAGACTAGAATGCAGGAAATCACTTACGATGCTCCACACACAAGTTTACACGACTGTCGCTAAGTTAACGGTCAGAACTTTGTATTCACAGTTGGGTCTCAGTGTTGGCAGAATGCACTGGGCACTCCTCATCCAGGCATCCGACCAGTTCTGCAAACTCGTGCTTTAGTGTCGTCGCGAAATGTTGAAGAGAAACTCAAATTCGCAGACACCTGGCCATATCTGAGCCACACCGACCCATTGACACTCATCTGGAATGCGCCCTCTAAGTATTTTTCCCACAACGTTTGGCATCAAAGACACTCATACACAACAGTCAAGGTAAATCGTGTCTGAATGTGCAAGGTTGCACTGCTTTCAACAGACACAAAAATAAATAAAAAAGTGACACTTTACATTTTCACTGAACGTGCAGTTGCAGCAACTGCCTTACCATTTGCTTAGAACACTTTCCAAAAAAGATTTACTTTCGTCCACGCAGCAGAGAAAAAAAAAACAACAAAATGGAGTTGGAAGTAAAGAAACCAGACATCTGGAGGCTCGCTTTCCGTGCCACAAAACAAATGTGCCACTCATGGCACAAAACAAATGTCATCAGTTGGGTGCATCGCGTGCAAAGCAATGGTCTCATGATGGAAGCATGCGTAAGAGTTCAACACTGCAGTGTCACGCGTTGGACTTAGCAGTACGGAGATCGGAATTTACTGGACCATCTCACAGACAACGGTAGACACGAA
>JAAUYG010243697.1_pt1 | contig 12772 bp, 7 predicted proteins | sample 7278091 | NCBI WGS metagenome assembly JAAUYG01 (sample SAMN14350201, study PRJNA611818) | marine sediment metagenome | isolation source: surface marine sediment (0.6m) | place: French Polynesia: Moorea | collected 2018-08
CTCTCTCTCTCTCTCTCTCTCTCTCTCTCTCTCTCTCTCTCTCTCTCTCTCTCTCTCTCTCTCTCAACAGAGATGAGGCATCACCCAGAACCCAGTATTTGGGAATCCATTATCCGACAATCAGTGAAATCCTGTATCGGTCAAATCAAATGCAAAAAAAAAAAAAAAAACTCCAGTCAACACCCAAGGAAACAGAAGCTGCTGGTGCGAGGTTTGTTTTCAGCTGAGTGTGGGGCATAGCAACTGAAGCAACTGTCGTTTATCGCAGCAATGGAATGCTGGGTTTACCCAATGGGACAATACCGTCTCCTCGCGTGCGTAAAGTCTACAAATAACAGATGTATTTGACAGTTGTTTACATATACCTTTTGTGTCCAGGGTATAGAGAGAATCGATGTCACTGTTTACGCAAAGTGGACGGAAGGGAATTCAAACTGAATACTGAAAATGACACTGCATATATATGTACTATTGTAGGCAGTTACAAAAGCTTTGAATAAGAAGTTACTCCTATTAACATATATTACGTGCCCCTCTGCCCCCAGCACCTGTCTTCATGCCTACCCTGCCGACAATCTCTTGTTAGTATTGTCCTGTCCTGTTTAGTTTGTCCTTTCTGTTGTGTACACTGATCCAGCAGGTAAGTTTAATTGAAATTTATGAAGTACAAACTATATAAATATTTCAAATAATTGAAATTCTTTGTATCTTTACGATGTATAAAAAACCTCTGAAAATAGAGTGTTTAAACAAAAAATAAACAAACAAGGCCCTAACTGACCTCGACAACTAACAACACTAACGACTAACTCCTGCGACAATATGCAGGACACAAGGTTGACACTTGCTGCCGAAGACAAAAGGGAGGGACACCAGGTCCTGTGGCATTACGTAGGCGTAGCTGTAAGCGGCCTTCGTGTCCCGGGCCTCTGTAACAATGATCCATTATATGGGAGAGGAAGACGGGCGAATTGCTCGTTACCAAATTTCACAGGGTCGTGGAAGAACGCATGGTGGCGGGACACGCAAGCCCCACGCAAGCCGGCGATGGTAGGGTTGGGCTATAGAGATTCCATTAAAATTGGCCACGGCGACAGCCCCCGGGTCCAAAACGCCAATTTTGGTGCCGCGTCACAGTGTCCGATATGCAGATGCTTAAGGTACACTGCATATCTAAATATATGTAGCCCTTTATTTTAACATAAAGTGGAGTGTTCAGATGTCTACAAATTGTACAGTTACGGGTATCTATGTTGCTGCCAATGTGTGCTCGCAATCCCTAGAAACGAATTCTATATGTAGCGGCCACTGTGTGTACCTGTCATGCATTTGAATTCTCGCAATCCTTAGACCTTAGAGCGACTTCTAAATGGCTGCTACTGCATGTTCGCAATCCTCGGAAAAGACTTCTATTTTACTTTCGGTGCATTTTCGCATTCATTAGACCTTAGACCGACTTTCACATAGCTGCCAACCGAATGTTCAAAATCCAGAGAAAAAAAGAGTTCTAAGGACCTGTCAGTGCATTGTGTCGCAATCCTTAGAGCGACTTCTAAATGGCTGCCACTGCATGTTCGCAATCAACAGAAAAGTGTTCTGTATACTTGTCGCGATCATTCTCGCGATCATTAGACCTTAGAGCGACCTCTACATACATGTAGCTGCCACTGCATATCCACAATAGACAGGAAAGAGTTCTATATACATCGATATCGATGCTATCCTTAGACTCTATATCGATGCTATCCTTAGACTCTATATCGATGCTATCCTTAGACTATACCGATGCTATCCTTAGACTTTAGAGCGACTTTTAACTGGCTGCTACTGTATATTCACAATCGGCAGAAAAGACTACTGTGGTCCTGTCATGGCATTCTCGCAATCCTGAGACCCTAGAGCGCCCTCTACATAGTGCCATTGCATGACCACAATAGACAGGAACCTGAAGAGTTCTATATACCTATTGATGCATTGTCGCATCCTTAGACCTTAAGCCGACTTCTAAATAGCTGCTACTGCATTTCACAATCCACAGAATCAAGTACTGTATAGCTTCCACTGCATGCTCACAACCTGGGGAAAAGACAGCCGAGATAACTTTCCTAGGGTCACTTCTATCAGGTTTTTTTTTACGATCATGGAGACGCATGATGCAATACACTTCTGACATGCCATTTTAGACCATTCTGGTAGTAGTGCCATGCGTAAAAGAAATAGAAAAAAAATCAATCGCTTGGAAATATCATGTGCAAGAGAAAACGCATTTTGCAGTTTGAAAGGAGGTCGTACTTCACGTTTAGACGTTAAAGAAAAGTTTGCTTTTATGTTGTACCTGGTCCACAAAGATTAGAAAGAAAACGTCCTTGATCAATGAAAACTGTTAAAATTTGGACGTTTGTACCCTTTGATCGTGACTCGCTTTCATAAATATAGAATAAATGTCGTAAATTAGTATACTGGAATAAGCAGGTCTTTTATTTTACACTTGTCACTGATAAAATACAGAACATCACCTGACGAAAGAAATGCAGCACAATCAAGACACGCGCCTTCAGAACTGCCCCAGAAATGGACTTTAGGTCAGTGGAATAATTCCTAGAGTGTCGACAAAGACAAAGCAGGCTTATGAATAACGACATACTAGACTTTTTCTCATTCCGTTGTCGTAGCATGCTAACGTTTATTCCGGAGCTTGCATAAATTGTCTTATAACGAGAACTACCCCCAACCCAACCCCTTGCCCTGGTGCACGCGTTTGACTGGAATTAACAGTAAGTTTCCTCCCCCCCTTTCACTCCATAAACATTGCGCCCGTGGCAAGCCATTAACAACCGCAGCTCCTCGGAAACCCACACAGCGTGGCTAAACATTGTCTGACAAACAAATGGCACCAGCACACAACCGGAGCAGCGGAGTATCAATGAAAATCCTCGGGTTATGATAGTAGGCGCTTATCGCGGACGAAAACCCGAGGACAAATCATTAATAAACGATTGCAGATTGGGGGAGAGGGATTTAGAGAGGTCTCCGTCGTCTGCTTGTATCAGCTCGTGAACATCCCCCTTGTCATCGGAGATCGGACGGATACCGGACGTTCTTCCTTCCCGTACCACGTGACAGCAGATTAATCTCGCAGGCCGTCACGTGACACGGAACTTGGGGATTTTTTTTTCTGCCGAAAACGTTGCTTCGTAACTGGCAGTGTTTGTCGAGAAATAGAGAAACCGTTATTGGGAAAGGGAGAGACAGTACCAGTAGCAGACCCCCAGTTACTTTTTAGAGGATGGCTCTCTTCCAGGTGAAGTCATGCGTTTTGTGGGCTAAGACGGCACGCATCTTTAACTCTGAGATTAATCGTCCCATGGTGGGCGTTAGTATTTATTTTATTTTTTTTTTTACACTTCCATGACTTGCTTTGTAGGTCCTTATATAGAATTTATGTGACCAGAGGCACCATTTTCCTCAACCGCTGGAGATGTAGTTACAGCGATGTCCAAATTATGACGCCAGCGGAGGCGGTACAAGCCGTTTGCATGCAACTCGACATATGTTACCGGTCCCCTCTGTTCGGCGACTACTGTGTTGTGCGTGATTAACCCAAGCCCACGGGTCATTACAAATAGATGGAGAACCTGGTCCCGCGGGACGGGCAGTTCAGGGGGTACTAGAAGGTCTGGGCAGGGCGATAATAGGGCATGCTTGGACGGGACACGAGTAGTGTGAGACGGCGGTCAGTTTTCGGCACTGAAACAGTACAACTGCGGTCAGTGACTTTGTTTGACCAACCGGAGCGGATACGAGCAACACGGGACTGGTTAATCCTGACACTAGTTATTAATTTTTAACAAGACGCAAGATTTAGCTACGGGGGTGAGTCAGTGCAGTGCTGGGTGAAAGATAGTTTGCGGCCGACTTTTGGCAAGGCACAGATGCGGATGGTCCTTCAAGAGACACTTGTCTTCACAAAGCATGCCAGATGCGTTGCATGACAGGGAACAATGTAGTATTACATGGTAATGCAGTAACGGGGAGGTGGAGGAAGGAGGAGGTGTGGATTAATTGTACACGAATAACTTGTGACAAGTAAACATTCTATATGTTTAGAAGTCGCGCCACTTCAGTGAAAGACTACCCCCCCTCAAAAAAAAAGTCCAAAGAAATAAAGAAATTGGCCTATTCTATAAATCGTAATTATGAGATGTTTCTAAACATCGAAACATCTCATCGAAATCGAAATGCAAATCTCATCGAAATGCACAATCATCACTAACACTGCTCAACACGATATAACTGTATCCTAACCATGTGTCCGCATCATACATACCAGTATGTCATACGTGTTATGTTTGTAGCACTTAGAAGAATGTATTGGACATACAGACAGAAAAGACAGGAGAACCCATGTCAAGAAACAACATTAATAACGCGACCCCCTGTATGCACTAGGGTTATCAGTTCCGAGACGACGTAATAAAGAATTCTATTAAAGACGACTAATCGTTTAGTAATTGTTCCATATCTGTCATGGCTGCTGTGTTTAGCCAGCACTTTGTGCTCAAACAGGAAGACCGATCTGCAACTCGGCTCCCTGACTCTGGTACCAGCTACCCCTTGGTTTGTGTCTCTCCAGATGGTTGAGTTTGACCTTGTGTGATCCACAAAGCATGTCGTGGTAGGACCAAGGAACCCCTGGACGCTCAGCCCTGCTGCCTTATTTAAACAAGTGCTGCGTTGTGACGTTGCTTCCCTTGGATTCTTTTATTCAGGAAGCCGAGTAAGTGTAAGTACATGTATGTAGACAGTTTATGTAACGAAGCACACAATTTATTACATTTCCAACGTTTCGTCTATGCCCATGGAGACAATATAGCTCAGTGCTTACGAAATTTATACATTTCTTTTTGAAGATCTACACTTATTATTTTACGCTTAAAGTAGATAAATAGTGTAACAAACATAAATTCATACTATTTTTGTTATGTGTGATTATTATTAACTAAAGGTAGCTGCGTCGCGGAGTCTATATAATGTTCATAGATCATAGATCAAACGTTGATGGATTGCCCGATTCACCTCGCTGCGTTGTGATTTACTGTGGGTCGGTGATACAATGGTTAGCTGATTCCAGATATTGTAAGTAGTTTAATTATATCACTATTCCTGTGTATTCTAGACCATAGTGTTTCAAACATAACAAATTTACGCTCGATACCGGTAGAGTCAAATTTAAGGTTGGTATATCGCCAATACTATGTCATTTTCGTTACGCCAAACACTCCCTTCACTGAGTGTTTGAGCTCAGGGCAAAAGATACAAAGCAAAAGAGCATTCTAAGGGCTCTACATAGGTCCAAATAGTTTATGCTGTGTCACACGTCACTCTTTATTGCTTTTTTCTTTGTCCCATGTCATCTTTTATAAAAATTTTACTTCGTCACATCACTTTTTATAATATATTTGTATATGTATTGATAATATAATTAGATTTTATAAGACTTTCATGTCGATCTTCGTCTCCTGTAGAATTTCAACGTCGATTCTACAATTTTTATAAGATTTTGACGTCACTTTCTACAGTTTTTATCAAGGCCCACGTTGGATCCTACAACTTTTAAAGTGGCCGTGTCGCACTTCGTTTTTTACTCATATGGAGCCCTATTCTAGATTTCATGCACCGTACATGTAGTTCATACTGCCATACCGATAGGGTCACGTCATCTAATTGACAAATAACACCTCTGGGGCGGCCAGATAGTACGTACTGGTTTGGAGGTCGCGATGCTTACGGACTTCCCCACCGGGCCATTACCTCCTTGCCAACTACAGATGAGTAAATTTGCCGCATGAATAATATATGTAATATAAATGGTGGAAATAATACAGATTTTATTGTGACGTGCAACTGCGCTTTCTTGGATTTTTGTTCTGCGTTGTAAGAAAACATATTAAATTCCTAGGCTCTGTGAATGTTGTTTTTGTTTCCTCTGTGCAGCATTTTGATATTCCTGCCATAGAATTATACATGCAGGTCGTTGTACCCTTGGGTATGTGCATGCACCGTCATAGGGTGCCACAGATGTCGGTGCATACTTTATACACTGCATATATTCTGTCTATTCTGACTTTTTTCTGCTCGGCTTTTGTAACTTTGGTGTTAAGGCGGGGGGGGGGGGGTATTAAAATCCATGGCTGACAAAAAAAATCCAGCAGGTGACGACATAAGGGGGAATCACAACAAGAAAACCATGCCAGTTTAATGCATTGCAACTTTGCAGCTCAAATAACTGTATTTGGTAAAATGTACTGCGCATTACATCTCAATGGGCTGTTTCGTCAGCAAATTAACCGCCGGAATCAGCCGAGGGCTGCCGAATTATTAAACACATCTGAAACACACATTTCCATTCTGCAAAGATCTTTTTTCCTATTTTTTCACACTGCTGCTTGGAATCAACGATAAAGAGGTTGAAGCCATAGTCAACGCCATAGCTCTAGCTGCTGTGCAAAGCAAATCAGATCTATTTCGAGTTCTGCACACACTAAATAAAGACTTTTCAACACATTTAAACAACGATTTTAGCTACGGTTGCGTATATTTACCGCCGTCACTTAAGTTAGTCGACGGCAGCTTTCCACACTCCGAGGGACATGTACGATAAATATTAATGTCAAAGACGAAACATGTGTTTAACCCCCTTCTCTTCTCTTTCTGAGGATGCTACTCTTCCGAGCGGCGGCGGGGTGGTGGGTGGGGTGGGGTGGGGTGGGGTGGGGGTGGGGCGAGGTGTTACAATGGATCTTAAGCATAGAAAACACAAGGGTTGCAAATGTGATTAATGAACTTCAGTTCTTTCCTAGACTTAAGATTTATCGAGACACTTGGCCCATGCAGAGCTGCTATTTTGGTAAGGTGTGTTTAGTCTCTTTTGTGTTTAGTCCTGAGACTTCCAATCAAAGCATCTCGCGGTAAAACACGACAGGGAAGAAAGAAGCAACGTTCTAAACAACGTGTCAGCAGTACCATCCACCACATTGCGTCATTTCCTGTTTTCACTCTTGTCAGTCTCTCGTGCGCACGTGCGAGTTCTTTTGAAGCTTTTGCCAATATTATGTAACCATCCCCCCTCCCCCGACTTTTCACGTCATAAATCATATTCGGGGAAAGTAAAGTGTACTGGAAATTGACACGAAGACGTCAAAAGAGATCAAAGAGACTGGTACTAGAAGCTCCATTGATCCTTACGAAGACTCGAAATAATACTTGGCGTATCCTCCTATAGCGTAATTCAGAGGCCGACAGTGTTATGTCAAAAGATTTGAAAGATTCAATGCAATATTTACGGTTGTTATCTTTAAAAAAATGAAACAGGACCAGGTTGTCAATGGGTATCCACTAACAGAATTTAGTTACACAGTTACCGTATCATTTTTGCACACTTTGAAAAGTTCTCGCATCAGTTTTCCTCCTTCCCACTGGCCAATCCAGTGAATATCTACACTATTAGTGGAAGTTTGAGTTTGTAATGGATTCATTGGCAGATTCCATTCGATTCTAGTTGGAATAAGTATAGGAATATATACTGTTTCTGATCAGGCATGCAATCGCCAGATTTTAAAGGTCGGTGGTCATTGCTGAGCTACCTTTCCTGCTTCTGCATTTACCATCCGCTGCAAAGCAATGAAGAAGAGGTCTGATGTTGCAAATTGTGCAAATTGGTAATCAGCCCCAGACCCCAACCAGTACAGCATTTAAAAAGTGATGTTAAACGTCGGGGAGGAGGGGGGGGGGGGGGTAGAAGGACAACATGAATGGATTTACTGCATGCTAGAGGTCCTATCCGTAACAGTGAGTCAGTTTACATAATGTACGTAGCTGTCTTTGTATGTTCAACGTTAATTGCACTGACAGCAAATTCACCTCTGGCCTCTCTTTCATAAAACTTCGAGGACGTCTTTACATAGGCTAGCACGTCAGGCTAGCAGGCCTATGTAAAGATGTCTTTATGTTTTATGAAACAGAGCCCTGTCATTCTATAATGAATAGTAAGTCGATGATGCACTCCTACATGTAGATGCGAGGCTGAACGGTAATTATAAGACGTTCGGCTTCAAAACAAAAGCCTATAAAGGGGATGACTCCATAGTCAATGCTACACAGGTCTACTACTAAATCAGGTCGATTTTGTCACACGCACTAAAGGCTTTCCAACAGACTTAAACAATAGTTTTAGGTAGGGTTGCCCACAGTTACTCTCGCCACGCAAGTAAGTCGACGGCAGCTCTCCACTCTCCGAAGTAGGAAAAATAACTATAACCTAAAAAGACGAAACATCAAATCCAATCTGGGATGATGCCATCATTCACGTCATTGCCCACGCGCTGCTTGGCCCAGTTTAGCCAGTCATTGGTTGTGCAGGGAAGGGAGTCAAAACCGATCATTTCGTTTCCGCTCTAGACGCACTTTAAATAAATATCATTGTGTCAATCTAATCGGTATACTTTGGCATTGGATGCAAAAGGTAACTTCTAGTAAACACACGCTTGCGACATCAATTCCAATCGAATCCAGCATCCTGTTTCTATCCATCCTGCACGATTTGATCCAACCATAGCTCCATTAGGAAGGGATAGATGCTCTTAGTGCACTCGCTTCCGACCAGTGTGACTTTGTCAATTACGCTTAGACAGACTCAATGTGCTCGAATCGCCAAGGCGCCTATAATAGCGAATACGGGACACGCCAGATTAACCAACTTGAATGGTGACCGAATGAGAAAAACAGCAACCCATCAAGGATCAGCGTCATAGGAGAAAGGGTTCATGAAAAGCATTCTGGCCGAGCTTGTGCTCTAAATGCGATGAACACTGTCCTTTTTTCAGCAGCATGTCAAGCTTCCATTTAAGCATGCAAAGAGCTAGATGACACTCTTCAACAAAACTGTAGGATCACCCATACACCTGTAGTGTTGTTTTCTAAGACTTAAACTAAAAACAACAACAGCAATAAAATACATCAAAGTACACTAGTCCCTTCTCGGAAATTAAGACCTTATTTTAGCAGTCAAACGTGTGTGAGCACTATAGAAAAAGATGGTCGACATCTTGTCGAAGAAGAGTAATTGTACAGTACATGTATGTTAGTCCCAGTATTATAGATGCAATTGAACAGAATAGAACTTGCAAAAGGGACAGTGAAGGTGCCCTTTTTCTAAGGTGATCTTAACTCTTAGTTCCATGTAGTCAATAAGACTAAGACTGAAATAGCTGCCCTTAATTTCCAGGATTCCCATGTATCAAAGACTCTTAAAGAAAAGTTTCACGGTATGGCATTTATAGTTCTTGCCGTTGGTACGTTCTCATCGAGTACATAATAATCATCTTAGGTGTGTATGATACTTTGGGAACGCACTATTCTTTGATTTCAGCTTTTTTGACACCTAAGATGTCAGTAGCTGGTCCTTGTACTCACACGGATACCAGCTGTCCGAAATGCATGCAATGCCACAGGATCAATATTCGGTGATCAGTTTTATTGGTTACAGACCTTAATTAAAGACAAGTACACAATACTTGCAGTAGAGTCACACCCTAAGCCACAGGTGTCATAATATCTACTAATTCAACTAAAACCACAACTGTATAGTCAGTCACCAAAGTTAATATACTAATTCAAATGTTCTTGCATCGCGTCTGATAAGCATGACAATCATAAAAGCATTATGCGAATGTGAATTGCGATATTTGTGGCTTTTTCCAACGAGAATATCCGAGCAGATATTCAAGGACATGTCATGGACATGTCAGTTGAATATTAATATCTGGCTTTCCCACCTTTCATGACTATGAAATCATGAAATCATTTACCCGACACACCTCTGTATGGACCCCTGGAAACCACTTTCCCTCCAACAACACAACCTCAACACAGCCTGCCCATCCAACGTCAGGACTTCCACTGATGATCCCACTTAAAACGCTCTTAATCCGCCTAATCCAGACCTGGCCGCCTCCTCGCCTTCTCCGCCCAGGCATCGCACCACGGGGCTGACAAATTGGGCGGGGATCCCTTGGGGTTCTGATCGAGCAGTTATAAGAGCCAAGAGCAGTAAGGATGTGAAGAACGAAGGAAGGAAGCGTCGAGAAGGAATTCATTCATCGCATGCTATTAGCTTATCCGAGAAAAAAAATGAGATCCCTGCTGCATTTTGTGTGGAGGGAAAGAGCAAAAGGTGTCTAGATTCCAGATCCTAAGACATCCCTCACATGCCGTTTAAAAATTGTGGAGCCGACGATAATCCCACCTTGCTGCAAATGGCATGACGAGGATGCATTTGTCATCAGCCGAGCATGGCCACTCAGAACTCCGGAGCCGACCTCGTCGTTTATTCCCCTTAACACAACTAATCGACCTCAGTTTTTTCTGTCTTTCTCTTTTTTCGTAACCCTCTTGTGTTTTTGTTATAGGATCTCGTTGTGGTGATAATCAATCATCGCAGGTGGGTTAAGGAGGCATCCTTCTTCTCCTGGCCTCCTCTGAGAAGGAAGCCCTGTGTCTGTTATTAAATATATAGTGTCTGGAGTTTGATAGGCAAATACCGAAGGCAGATACATTTCTCTAAAAATAATAGTTCCCTTGATGCCTACTATAGTCGACACTTAACAACATGCTTGATTTTTTTCACGAGATATTGCAGAACAAAGGGCTAAAGTTTCGCAAATGGGTGGCCCCATATGTGGACCTTATAAAAGTCTCACAGAACGCCCAATAGAACTTGCAATGAATAGCCTTTGGCCAGGATTTCTTCAGAGTTGGCAGCAACAACACCCTCTGAAGTAAGCCAACATCCGATTTAGCTATAATTCAACGGATTTAGGTGGCAGTTGTTATAAAAAAACACAAATGCGCTAAGGGCTAAAGTTTCGCAAACGGGTGACCTCATGTGTGGACCTTATGCTGACAGTACACCCAACACAACTTTGCAATGAATGACCTTTGATCAGCATTCTTCAGCACTTGTCGCTGGCAGCCATAGCACCTTTCTGCAGTAAGCCAATTGAACATCCGATTTAGCTAAAATTCAACGGATTTAGGTGGCAGATGTTATATAAAACAAATGCAAGTTCTCTGTGTAACAAACAAGCACGTAGCTAGATGGAATGCACCATATAATCGAGATGCAAGTGGAAGGATTACTCATGGCTAAACACCTTATATGCAAGAAGACCAATTTGATACTTCTTGCAGTTTGTCGCCACAAGACCATCCCATTTCTAATCGCCCAATGCTTCACAACTTAAAGGTTATTTTTCTCTCTGAACTGAGAATTCAATCTGAAACGGTCATATGCACCCTTCTCTGGCACACATAGAAGACATTCCCCCCATTTCTGGTAATCAGCGAAGTAATAGTGGCCCCAGCGATGCGACATTTGGCACCTCGTCCCGTCGTAAATTCGGGCCGGGCGGGTCTGGTGTTGAATGGGTCCGGAATATATCTCCCCATTTCCCGCCATAAATGGTGATGTCATGGAACCGCGGGGCCATTTTATTCCCATTTCGGTTTCGGCGTCGCCCATCAGTTTTATTCCGAGTTTTAACAAGGCCCATTGTGTCCGTCGGTGAAAATAGCAGCGGCTCGGGGACAAAGGTCTGTTATAATTAACAGATACTGCATATTTTTGTTCCTAAAGGTTACGCGGGTCACTTCGTATGCAGTCAATGGTCGCAGCTTTGCCCCGGGGCGGGCTGTTTCCGTATATTAAGACAATAAACGACGGTCAAATGGCGCCATAACGAAAAGAGCAAACTGGAGGAAAACATGGCGAGGGTTTCCTGTCTCCAGCTATGTACACACGGGGGTAGGGTTGTTGGGCGTTGTTCAGTCGTTCTCAAATACCAGGCCCCAATAGGTGTTTTTGCAAATGACCTAATATATCATATCAAACATATCCCAAAAAGAAAGAGTGACACAAAAATCTTGGCATACTAGGGGAAAAAGTCCAAAACACAATTGTACCCTCCATCATCGTAGGATGGGGCAGAGGACAGTCGTTCTGGGAACAATTAAATCCTCATTTGATGATTAACTATAAAGATTATCCCACTACCACAGTAATGCCGATAGCTGGTGATAATGCCAACGCTGACCATGATAGAGGATCCGTTATAGGAATAGATACGGGGTAGAGGGAGGTGATAGAACACCTCGGTTTCTTTCGAAAAAACAACAATGCTTTAATTTGAAAAAAAAAAAATCTAAAAATCATGTCATACATTCCTGTTGAGAAAATATATATGCACCATATTATGCACCATATCTAATCGATTTTGTATTAGACAGGCCTGAATAGACTGTGCTTATTTACAAAATTATCTGTGCCACAATGTGATGTTAAAGACGCCAAATTGTTGAATATATACACTATTCTTCCATGGGGTGTTGCAATTTTCGTAGTTTCTGGCACATCTTTTTAGTGATGGAATTGCAAAGGCCATGGTATTTTAACAGTCGCTCCCTCTTTTCCTATCACTGAGGAATAACAGTTTTGGCTCTGGCAAAATGCCACAAACTGTACACTCTGAAAATGTTGGACATTGTTAATACATGTACTATTATTTTGTGTTCAAAAATAAACTACTACTAAGGCTGCCGCTGCTGCTGCTACTACTACAAGTACTACTACTACTACTACTACTACTACTACTACTACTACTACTACTACTACTACTACTACTACTATTACTACTACTACTACTACTACTACTACTAC
>JAAUYG010000415.1_pt1 | contig 12771 bp, 14 predicted proteins | sample 7278091 | NCBI WGS metagenome assembly JAAUYG01 (sample SAMN14350201, study PRJNA611818) | marine sediment metagenome | isolation source: surface marine sediment (0.6m) | place: French Polynesia: Moorea | collected 2018-08
CTTCAAGAGCCAAAAAGTAGGAATTTTGTGCAAAAGTAGGAAAAAAGTAGGAGAAATCCCAAAAAGAAGGAGGCTGGACACCCTGCTGGTCAGAAGCCAAGCACCAAAACTTTTCCACTGTCATTTTGAACTGAAGAATGGTTTTGTTCACCAAACATTTCCATAAAAGAACATGTACTCTTAGTCAGTGTAAAGGCCGAGCGCCCCAACCATCCATCACATTGTCATCAGGCAGGGGGGGGGGGGTTCAGCCTTGTGGGGTGGGAGGTTAGCCCTGTGGGAAGGGGGGGGGTCCTCCACAACAATGACACAGACACGACTCCATAAGGCTGCACTGCTTCGTCATGCTCAGCTTAAGGGGGGGGTCAGCCCTGGGTGGGTAGGGGGGACCACGACAACGACCACACATACGACTCCATCTGGCCGATTCGACTTGCAGTCGCGCACGGCCTAACAACAGAGTGAAATCGAGCAAATAATGAGGCTTAGGTCTGGAACACAAGGCAGGAAAGAGAGAGAAGGGGATTTCCACCACGGTCCCTTATTTCAGGTTTTTCAGGACATGCGGGCCGGTTTGTTGAGCAGGAGGAGGATGCGCATTGCCTTACCCAGTCATGTCTAGCTTACTGTCAGCTCCTTCCTCATCACGTTGGGATTCAGCAAGGATCAGGTTGAATTCACTGGTAAAAGAGGCAAACAATGATCACTGCCGGTTCATCTGTGAGGCACCACAAATGGATTTGCCAAGTCGTAAATTTGTGAAAGAACACATTTGCGAAAAGACAACCGGTACCTTTCTAATTGTTGAGGATTTCCGACGTCCGTTTCGGAATCACTGGATAACTCTTCGCATACCAACTTGTGTGTTACCAATTGCCTCGAGGAGAAAGTCTCTGAAGTGGTGAACAACATAACAAGTACGCTTCGTCAACGTAAAGGCCGTCCAATTCGTGACAATGTAATGCCGGGACAGACCCCCCTCTAGGCTGTCATCCCCCGTCCAGCTAGGGGTCCCCCCCCCTCGCCCATAACAACGACACGTACATGACTCCATGAGGCCGGCCCAACTTCGTCGCGATCGGCCTAAAAACGTCAATCTCACACTGCGGTTACAATTCTCTCACTTCGCGTGAGCAACAATAGAGAGAGGTCCTTCAGGAGAGCATTGCTAAGCGTTTGTGGCGTAATACTCACTGCCGCACCGCGTGCAGAGTTCTTTCTTCTTGTCCTGTGAAAGCCTGCAAAAGAAATACGATAACTTGTGGTGTCAAATTGTGTTTGGCACTCGGCGTCAAACAGATTGTGCCCCTTGTGGATCAAACAACCTTTTGCTCCTCTTTGGTGTGACGTCCTTTCGACTTTCCACTCTTGATCGTTTTCTTTTCGCATCTGCTGGCGGTTTCCTACAACTATCTGTTGCAACTGTGCGTCCGTCAGACTCATTCACTGGTGTCTGCATCTCAACCTTCTTCGTAGCTCTGAGCCACACATTATCGCAGCTGGTGGCATCAGATTGCTGATGGATTCCAAGTATCTGCTCTTCAGAACTGTTCTCCTTTCGTCCAACGATCTGCTTTGCAGAATTGTCATTTCGTTTTCTTTTGTCTGATTTTCCTGGAGTTTCTGTTCTTTTCAATTTTTGGTGCTTTTCGCTCTCTTCCGAACGTTCAGGCCTTTCCCTGAATGCACGTTGCATGTCGGATATGAAACAACTTTGTTCCTTTATTGTTGATTTTGTTTCACTGTTGTGCTTCCCTTGTCGTTCTCGTGATTCAAAAGTGGAATCTCCGTCGTCACAACTGCTGTCTAATCTTAGGTTTAAAGTCTCATTTGGCGAATTAATTTCCTTCATCTGATTTACTTGTTGGGATCGCTCAGAGCAATCCACCTGCGGCTTCAGGTCTTGTGTGGCCACATTGCTGACGTCATCTGCAGTCTTCGCCAATGGCATGCTGCGTGGTGCACTTTTGGCGGTTCGTTGAGAAACCTGACTGGTCAATTTCAGGTTTAGATCTTGAGTTGACTCCAGGCGATCTGGAGGACAATTTTTATGTTCAACAGTCAAAGTGTCCATGGCATGATTCCACGGCACCTTGGAGGCATCCTGCGTTAAATCTAACTGCAAATTCAAGGTCTGCGTAGAACTTCTGTCAGTTAAAGTTCTTTTCCCCTTCAATTGAGGCGAAGCATCAGACTCTTTCTGCACTCTGGATGTTTTCTGTCCTGCTTCTTCTTGCAGCACCTGTTACGAGAAAAATACCCCTGTCAAGGCACAAGAGGACCAAAATTCAAGCAAGTCAAAACGAGTAACTTTGACATTCGGGTTCAGCACTAACCAGCTCATTGACAAATATTTTGGTTTTGTCAAGGAAGATAGACCTTTCTTCTTTTGATAACTTTCTGCATTTCAATTTTTCTAATCGGTGTCGCAAATCTGCAAATGAAAGATGAACTTTGCTTGCTTCAGGAAAACCGAAGAGCAATTTTTTGATCATTTCAAATCACTTGAAAACGAAACAAGTACGCTTAGTCAGCGTAAAGGCCGAGCGCCCCAACCATCCAACACGTTGTCATCAGGTAAGGGGGGGGGGAAAGCCAGCCAGGGGGGTCAGCCCTGTGGGGGGGGGTCAGAGGGGGGGGGGTTCCTCCACGATGCAGTCGCGCTCGGCCTAAAAAGAGTGATTGTCCGTGTAGGTGGTTCCGGATGGTGGAGGAAAATGAAAGGTTTCGGTTGGCAGACCTAGAAGGGAAGACAGCAATCCTGGCCCTGGTAGGTCGCACAGATTGTAAAGGACAGGTTGTACGGTTACCTGCGAAGGTAACTGTTTCGAGATCCAACTTCTTCCTGTGGAGTCTACCAAGGAAGTGATCCACTTCCGTTTCAAACTGTTTTACAAAAAAATTCCCAATTAGTTTGGGGAAGAAATCTTAGATTATATACTATCCAAAAACGCAACGAGAGAGGGAAAGCGCTACACTTCTATCGAACACATACTGTTTGTTTCTTCCAGATGCATTTTGCAGTGTTGTCCTTTGGTGGTGTTGTCGACTTCTGATTTAGTTCGCTGGATTTGTACTGAGGTGTTTTCGACACAGAGGCAATCACAAGCTTTGCCTGGCGAGACAAAGCTTCTTCATTCTCGACACCATTCTCCCCAGATCCCTCCATCTTCAAAAGTCTTGTTTTCAACCTAAGTTCGTTCAGTTTTCTGAAAAAAAAAAAGACACGTGTCAAACGCACCCTTTTCAAATGCGAGCTCTAGAAACCGACAACAAAACGCCCAGGAATAACAAATCGTGAAAGGACCAGCACTGACGTAGATTTGTTGCCGAAGAAATGTCGTTCAATTGCTCCTCCTGACATTGGCGAACGTGTTGGTGTTTTCGAAGCTTTTCCTCTTTCACGACAGACTGGACCTGAAGTCTGGCGATGAACAAACATTGTCATTGTTGAACAAATGTGACGCCTTCAACATTGACAAAGGCATGACTACCGAGTGCACCAAACATTCTGGGATTTCCTCCAACCAGGCAAGAAACTGGAATGACAAAGAATTGGAACAAAATATTAACCTTTTCTGCGCAATCACCTTCACCAGGATCTTTACCAGCGATCCGCAGATACTGCACACCCATCTGCTTGTCTTTCCTGAATGGTTGTGTCAGCACAATCTTCAGTCGATCCCATGTCTCGTCTCTCACATCCGAGGCGAACTGTTCTGAAAAAAAGAAGTCTCGCCTACAGGGGCATTCTGGCTGTGCCTTTCAGAATTGCAGAAACAGCTTTGCCGGACATGAATTCTCCTGGAAAGGGCAGTGACAGGTCTCGTCGCTGGCCCATTGACTGACGCAATGCCAACCCTGTGGGGAGTGGGTGGGGAGCGATGCGGTGGAATACGTTCAAATTTGAAAACTCTTCATTTTTGCACAACTGAACACCAAACAAATTGACACGTACCGTATTTACACATGCACATTTTGCTTGCGTTTTGTTCTTGTCGGCAATCCTTCGGCGTCATCAAGTTCATTCCAGACAACAAAAGTTTGTAGCTTTGGTCACAGCTCCACGTCGACTTTCCCACAAACATTTGTAACGAAAAAGCCCAAATTGTACCTGGAACATTACAACACGTTAACAACTGAAAGAAGACCAGAGCAGAAAATAGGTTTGGCCGTGAAATCAGAACATCAGAACCAAAGCCATCATCCTTAACAGAAAAATGACGGTCAAGTTACCAGACGCCACGAGGGATAAAAGGTGTCCCGTTGTTCAGGAAAAAGTAAAAAGAAAGTTACCAATGTCAATGAAGGCCAAGGTGCAGAATGACTGAAGCTGGATGGTGACTTCGAGTCTTCCGCTTCGATCGGTCGGCGAACCGAGCCATTTCAGTTTGTCACCCCTGCTGTTGACCAAGTTCTCGGCAGGATGTTTCGTGTCCTAAATGTACAAATGCGGTTAGAAAAAACATAAAATACACAAAAATCTAGCTGTATAGCTGGGGATTCGCAGCTTTATTTATGATTGGTATGTCTCCTGGGGGGGGGGAGGGCGTCCTCACAGGGACCAAATTGTCACAAGACTGAGTGACTAACTTTTTGCCAAAACTCATTAACATGCTGTTATTTTCTACAGAAAAAAACTGAATTTCTATTTTTTAAATTCCTCTAGATTCTATTTTCGGGTAGATTCTATTTACTATTGTCATGTGCCCCCTACAAAATGCCACCCCGAACTGCAGGCAACCCCCCTTCCCGCTGAATGCCATTTAAAGTTCACAAAGTTTTCGCCAATTTGGATACAGGTCTATCCAGATCTTTTCTGGATCAGGGGCTGATAAGAGTTAGGGGGAGACACGCACAAAAGTCATTTTGTCAGGGGTAGGGGTTCAAACAGCAATCCCAACATTCTCATTTTGGGTGGGTTGGTGCACTGTGAAAAGGCTCGGCCACTCTGCCTTTTGTGCTTAAGAAAGTGGATCTAGATAGATCTCAAAGATCTAGCATCTGGATTGGCTCATTTCTGTCCCCTCAACAATGTCTGACGAGATCAGCGGAGTTTGGGAAAAGGAACCTGTGAACTGAAGGAAATGATGCATTTCACTGGATTTGGTGCCATGTTGTGGCGGGAAATGCCGACCTTGACATTCAATTGTGGATCAGCACTAGAATATCCCATGCCTCCACACCACTGGAATGCATCTTCATTAGGATTGAAAATAATTTGCTGGCATAAAATCAAGATTCTAGATATAGATCCACTTCACCCCCTCCCTCAGAAAAAAAAAAAAAATCTAAAGCTTCTGATGTGGTAGGAAATTTGCCTTGGTTTTTTCCTTCCTCTGGTTTCCATAGATGTATAGATCTAGTATCAGGTCTAGAATCTACAGTTTTTCTTGTTTTTTTTTTTTTAATTTTTGCAAAATGAACAATAGATCTAGATCTGGATGATATTCTTAATTTGCTTTGTACATTAAAATTGAAACCATCATGTTTCGTCATCTTTTTATGCAAATGTATTTGTGCAAGGATCTAGATAGATCTAGATCTCGAGCGAGGGAAGAAACCAAAACACCAGGATGGACATTAAAGTTTGATTTTTGCCGTGCGTGCCGTCAAAACCTGCGACATGACGCAGTCTATTGTAATTCAAGGTGAGAAAAAAGATGCTGGGATTTAGTTTTTCTTCTTTTTGCAGCTTACTTGCAATAAGCAGGTTAAATAGAAACTTTTTCCCTTATTATCGCCCAGGTTGAACCTGGTGTTTTGATCTAGTCCCTTGGTTACCATCCGAAAAAGTCATTTCGATGGGCGTTTTCAGGCCTGCAACAGATCTACCAACAATCTTAAATCTCATCCACAAAAATGTGGTTTAGATCAAGGTTGTTCTGGTCTGTCAGGGTGTCCCTTACATGTTAATAGAGATGGTACTTTTTCTGCTCGGAAGTCTCACCGGCTTCGAAACCTTCGAAACCGGCCTGTGCCTGTGCCAACCTGGTATCCCCTGCAACTAGTTGTTCGATCAACCACCAAAAGTCATTGAAAGGTGTTGAACAGAACGTCGAATAATAAAACTCGCGAGTTCGAGTGATGGTGTGAGCTCCTGTTTTGCAGTTGGTCAGTGCGGCAACCAGATTGGTTGTAGATTTTGGGATTTGGCACTCAGAGAACATGCAAGCACAAACAAGGTAATATGTTTCCTGCCTTTCGCATTTTTAAGGCCGCAAAATGCAATCGATTTCCTTCTGAATTCAGTCCGGGGTCCAATGCACTTAACCATCATTTTTCTGACTTGTGCAACGGAATCAGTCAATACTTTCATTCACGGGTTTTTGGCGGAACATCACAATTGACATTTGCGCACCTTTTTGTTTGCAGAAGGGAGTCTACGATGAGGCGATGAGCAGTTTCTTCAGAAACGTAGATGCTCGGTATGAAAATCCTGTGGATATTCCTGTGGCTGACCAGTGCGGCAAAATAAGAACACTCAAAGCCAGAGTAAGAGAACACTTTGAACAGGTTCACCTTGGAAATTTGACATGGTTTTTTTTTTTTCGGCCAGCAAAAAACCAGGGGAAAATATACCTTTTTTTCTCTTAATTTAGCCAGGAAAAATAACAAAACAAACAAACAAAAAAAAAAACCAAAACCAAAACAAAAAAAGGGGGGGGGCTAAAAAGGAGGAACAGTGTTTAAAGTGTGCAGAATACTTGCGGTTTTCACAGCAATACTCGTTGGGCGGTTGTTTTGAAACCTCAGGAATAACATCGATCACGAAAGAAGCCCGAGCCGCATGATCACAGCCTCAGAAATGACTGTAGGCTTTGATGCGTGATCAACAAGCTTTGAGATTTGAACGTGTTTATTTTTTAAGACGTTAGTGACGTTACAATTCTTGCGTGGCCTTGTTTCAGGCTGTTTTGGTGGATATGGAAGAAGGTGTGGTCAGTGAAATGCTGAAAGGACCATTGAGAGATGTCTTTGATCACAGGCAGCTCATAACCGACGTGTCTGGTTCGGGAAACAACTGGTAAATATTGGGTGATTGTTGCGACTTGTGGAGAGCGCGTGCTTTAGACGTCACCACTGTCGATCCTCTTTTACCAGTTTGCGCTTTGGCTGCCCCCCTACTCTGCCAACTCAACACACAATCTATTTTCAAACCGGTGTACCTTTGGAATTTGATGTTGTGTGCCCCTGCATCAAAACAGATAGGTTGGTACCAAACCGGCGCATCTTTCACCTGACACGGCACGTAGAGATCATGTGACAGTTCGGTTTTGGTCACTGATCTAGCGGCCTTGATTATCCTCAATCTCAAATGGTTCCAGGGCTGTTGGACACAAATTTTACGGAGGTCAATACCGCGACCAGCTTGTTGAGAGCATACGGAGGACAGTGGAGACCTGCGACTGTCTGCAATGCTTCTTCGTGCTGCATTCAATGGGTGGTGGTGGGTATTGCTCAGTTGTGAACATGACACCTGTTGATAGCTCCAGCTTTCTCGTGTTTTGAGAGAAAGGACATTTCAGATTGCGTCAATGCACATGTGACTCTTGCAGGAACAGGTTCTGGAGTTGGGACTTGTGTTCTGAACCTGTTGCAAGATGAATATCCTGATGTTCACAGGTATTGTTGAAATACAACTGAATTTGAGATGCTTATTCATATTTTTTGTTGATGATTAACATGGCGAAGTGACGAAGATGACTCTGTGCTTGTATCTTCAAGAACTGATCCTTCATCGCTGTTGATTTGTTCCTGCATAGGTTTGTCACCGCTGTCTACCCATCTTTGGATGATGATGTGATCACATCGCCTTACAACAGCGTGCTGGCCATGAGACAACTGACAGAAAATGCTGATTGTGTTCTTCCTGTGGAAAACCAAGTATATTGTTCAATTCACTCCTTGACATTTTGAATTGTTCGTTGGCCACAACAAGCCAATTTCGTCAGAACAGGTTTGCGAACGCTCACAAACATTTTGTGGAGGATTACCACTCCAAAGACGCATTCAGTGAGTATCTTCCAAAATATGAGTGATTGGAAACCCCTGTTGGGTGTGGACTTTTCACAAATTTATTACCACAGAATTCGCAAAACATTTTGAAGAAATCGGCCGCAACAATTGAAATCACAAAAGCCAGACTGGCTTATCTATCTGGTGACGTCAACTTTGACAGAAAATTTCTTTTGCTTGTTGCAGGCATTAGTTGACATTGTGAACAAAATTTACCAAGCCTTACCACCAGACAAATTTGGCAAAAGAGTGTTTGGCTCAAATGTTCGCGTGAAGAAAGCGAGTGCTTTGACGGCGAGTGAAGGTTGTGTTACACGACCGTCCGCAGAAAAACCCTTTGATGGCATGAACAATGTTGTGGCAAATATGTTGCTCAATCTGACGAGGTACAAAAATAGAAGTCAAAACTATTTGGATAATTATTGCATAAACATGACGCCAACAAAAAGGTCTTCATGAAAGATCTCTCTCCTTTTAGCTCGGCGAGATTCGAAGGATCATTGAACGTGGATTTAAACGAAATTACCATGAACCTGGTGCCGTTTCCCAGGCTGCACTATCTGCTGGCAAGTCAAACACCTCTCTACGCACTGGCAGATATCAAAATACCACCCAGAAGGTTCGACCTTTTTTGTTTTCATCAGAAAGAGTTTTCTTGCGTCAAGAGGGGTCTTGTGTTTGTTGACGTGACATTCATTTTTCCAGATTAGATCAGATGTTCTCTGACGCATTTTCTCACGAACATCAGCTGTTGAAGGCAGAACCTAAGCAGGCTCTCTATCTCGCCTGTGCACTGATGGTCAGAGGAGATGTCCAGATGTCCGACATCAGGCGTAACATCGAAAGGTTCGTTGGATGGGGGGAGTGGACTTCAGATTTTTAAGGCGGTCATAAAGTCGTGCCGTTGTGCGCATCCTTGATCCACCATTGCCTCCCTGTCCCGTCATCTTTTGCACGCTTCTCACTCTCAAGTTTGTCCATTCTGATTCACTGTCTCCAGTGATCCATGATGCAACTTCGAGGTACGGCCTCAACACCTGGTAAAGCGCTCATGTCATTGAATCGTAAAACGTCTGTGTGTTCTCGATTTGCTGAACGCACCGTACGTTTGCAGTGATGATTTCATTGCCATCGTAACTATTTATGTCTGGTATGGCAGAGAAAACAGTCCGCCAAATCACTTCTCAAGACAATTTCAGTACTATAAAGATTGCTTGCATTCAACGATCTTTTTCTTTTTTGCAGACTGAAGCCGTCACTGCATTTCATTCACTGGAATCAGGAAGGATGGAAAACGGGGCTTTGTTCTGTTCCTCCTGTTGGTCATCCCTACTCGTTGCTCACTCTTGCAAACAACACTTGCGTCAGACACAACTTTACAGACCTACGAGACCGATTCAGCAAATTGTTCAAAAGAAAGGTATGTCCTTTTGGTTCTCCACGAGAAAAGCACCACTGATTGGTGACATGGGAGTCGCGTCCTTTTCCGCGCATCTCGCAATGTTTTCTTGCTGCTTTTTCCTCGACTAGATCTGCTGGATTGAAGGTTTTAGGACGCGCGAGGCGTGCCCCCCTATATTTTCCCACGGGGGCGTGTGGGTCACGCTTTATGTCAACAAATAAAATCCTTGTGAAAAAAAGTTCGAATGAAGAATAACGCAGAACAGATCGAAATGAGAGATTTTTTTTTTAAAAAGTTTAGATATACCCCAATGTCGAATTAACTGTGTTCGGATAAAGCGTGACCGACCTGTACTTGTTGGGCCGTGCGGAGCGTCACCCTGCCATCGTCCAGGTGGCTGGTAATCCCCATTCCCCGACGCTGACAGGAGCCCCCCTCCGCTTGTCGAGAAAGTGACGGAGCATCCGCTCAGTGAACGGCTGTTTACTTGCAGGCGCACATTCATCACTACACACAGGTTGACGGAATGGAAGTGGATGAATTTGGAGACAGTTTCACCTCAATGAACGAATTGATCAGTGACTATGAAAATCTTGAGAAACAGATGCATAGACCCCAACCAGTGATACCGCGACTTCAGATAGCAAGCTGACACATCAGGTGTTGTGACAGCAGCTTGCTCTTTGCATCTCCACGCTCACGGTGTCTGTGATAAGCGACAAGCATCAAAGCTTCGTGTGTTTACTGAATCACATCGCTGCAGTATTTCAAACAAGACATCCACGACAGAAAAGGAACGATGTTGTAAATTAATGTTAAATAAATTTTGTATAAAAATGTTTCTAAAATTTGGTGTTCCTTCCACTGAGATAGCTAAGGACACAAAGCAACATGAATCAATCAGTGCTACCATCGAATGTTTTACAACAAGCTAGTTGATTGAATACTGACGGCACATTCCATGGAATAACATTCAGCAAGTCTGCTGCAAAGCCTTCGGCAAAGGAAAGGATCGCACTTGTTTCAGCCACCAATAGTCGCTCAACCACAAAGGCAAGTACGGCTGTAGCATGGCCTTGTACTGCAAAGAGATGAAAAAATAGCTGCGGTAATACAAGCTTGTCTTGAACTGTGCAATGGCAGGACCACGACGAGAACAAGACCCAATAAGGCCGATTTGTTGCACAGCGCGGTCTAAAAATGAGTTTGCGTCCTTACCATTTTGCCCCACTCCATAACCAGAGCAAAGCAAGAGTTTTGTTATCACCAAGGTGACAGTGCGTCCACCCCACATCGCACAACATGGCAAGAGTGAGGTCAATGATCTCATGACCGCGTGGAGTCCTGTGTCATCGTTCTCTTTGTTGTCATTTTCAAAAAGACTCCCCTACCCTTATCCACAACTGCTGCTGCAGCGTTTTGAGAGTTTACTGAATTGGCATCTCTTCTGCCGCGGCCTTTATGCCCCGAATGCCTCTTTCGTAAAGATGAGTGTTACCTGCAGCATGTCTCTCCAGGAACTTCCCACCAGATATCTGCAAAAAAATACACGGCAAATCAGTTTTTTTTTGGTCACGCTGTGTTTGTGTACCAATATGGTGTGCCTTACTTGGTCTCACCTCTGGAAATGCGAACGAATGCAATGATTTGGCACGGGGAATTTGAGGTCGTGCACATCATTCAAGTTGTGTGAACGCAGAAACCTTTTCTTTGGAGAAATTGCAAGCAGACCGTCGGTCATTGCTTCCAGAACAGGAGATATATCCACAGCAGCTGTAATTCTTTTCACATCTGCAGCTTTCAAGTGAGCTGCTATGTATTCTTCTCCGTAAAATTCTCGAGTTTCTGCGCTCATGTTTTCCACCATTTGGTTGAATTCTCTTTCCAGCTTTTCAGCGTTCTGAAAAATGTTGAGACTTCTTCCATTGGGTATTTCTTTGAAGTAATAGTTCGGCACAGGATACCAGGGGAAACGGTTCCTGTCTACCGGGTTCAGGAAAAATGTTTCAACCAAGGAAGCGTTGCGCTAGCAGATTGCGAAAAGATTGGATCTACGCACAAAGGTTTGAGTACCACCAGCAAAGCTACACGGCTGTATCGCACACACTGTAATGCCAAATTTCTTCATTTCCAGTCGCAAAATATCGGTGAACACCTCCATGCCATACTTCGTGACATTGTATGCAGACCCAAAAATAGTCGGAACCCTGCCTCGGACACTGGTGACGTTAACAATGCGACCTGGCAGACAAAATTGCCAATCAGAGAATTCTTTCACTGACAAAAAAAAGGAAAAAAAAAAAACAAAAAAAACTGGGGAATCAAGAAATTAACCGTTTGGTTAGCGTTACCGATTCAAGTACCTTTGCTCTTTCTGATCATTGGCAGAAAAGCTTTTGTCACTCTGATTGCTCCAGTAAGATTCACTTCAGCAAGTCTGGAATACTGCTCCATGGTCGTCAATTCAATATCGCCAATTATGTTCTGTGCCGCATTGTTGACCACGCCCCACAAACCTGAAACAATCATGCCACCCTGCAGAACACAACCTCGTCATTATTTGTTCCCATTTGTGGAAACAAGCAAAAATGACAACTCTGTCAAAATCGCGTGAAACAAGCGAAGGCCTTTACCCTTCAGAAATTCAGTAACTCAAGATTTTGACTGTGGAACGGAGTGAACAGCGAACGCTGCAACAACTGTACAAGACTGAGAAGAAATGAACGAAAAAACTCACCAGATTTTGGCCGATTCTCTTTCACGTACTCAACACACTTTTGGACCTGTTCAGCATTTGTTACATCCATCTGAAGAACATGGACCCGGTCGGAACAATTCTCTTTCATCGTCATCGAACCTGGAGTTTTCAAAAAGTAAACAAATGACATTTCATCACAAGACCAGACTGCAAGCAGAAATATGACAAACATTTCAGGGCTTGTGCGAGGTTCATTGGACTTCTCGTGACAAGCTGACTGACCAATCGAAAATAAATGTAGCACCGAACTAGCAGGCTTAAAAATCGGCGTTTGCTGCCTCACCCGAAGATTTGCTATCATAAAATCCAGCGAAAACTATCAGTCCCATTGCGTCCAAGTGGTGGGCCAATTCAAATCCAAAACCTGCAACACAACAAAGCGAGACATCCAATGAGAAAAGGCACTGACGGTAGAAGATCTGAACGAAAACAGGCAGGATACGCTTGTCAGCACACACTCGCGCGTGATGAAAGGAGAGGTCCTGGCCTAGGTGTGTGTGTGGGGGGGAACTAGCCAAGGTGGGGGTCCATGATGGGGGGGGAATTTTGCATTGGGTGGGGCCCATGGTAATTACATGGGTGGGGGGGTACA
>JAAUYG010001776.1_pt1 | contig 12770 bp, 5 predicted proteins | sample 7278091 | NCBI WGS metagenome assembly JAAUYG01 (sample SAMN14350201, study PRJNA611818) | marine sediment metagenome | isolation source: surface marine sediment (0.6m) | place: French Polynesia: Moorea | collected 2018-08
CAGAGTATATGTGCAACTTTTGCCAATGGCAAAGTTTCATACCCAAATGGCAAGTTGGAAAATCTGCCCATATCTGCATGGACCTTTGGTCAATGGCCAAGTTCTCAAGCAGAGCGTCAAGGCCGATGGGCCTCTTGTTTGATGTTTGCAAGTGATTTATTTGGCGAATTTCGCCATCGTCTTTAAATCGCAAAAATAAATACCCCGCAAACATAATTCATGTACCTAGATAACTAAAAAGACCTGAGCAAAACACAAATATTTCTTCCCGTGAACATGGTTTTGGCACAAAACACAAATATTAATCCCTGCGAACTTTAATAAATTTATAGTACTACTGGGATGGTTTAAAGCAACAAGTTACTGGTACTGTCTTCCCCAAAGTTCTTTGAGCAGTTCAGAAATTGCACTGCTTCAAAAATTTAAGTAGCTTAAGTGTGAAGGTTGTGGTTGTACTTCGAGTACGAATAAAGATCTATATTAAGGAAATGCTGTAAATTGTTCCCTTCTTAAGTCTTTGGCAATATATTACTACACTACTACACTACACACTACTTTCAGTGGATTTCTTTAAGGCCAATAATTTCTTGCACTTCTTGTTTCAAACCAACTAATAAACTACTGGATATCGTAGGCGATTGCCTCTGTTCACGTAAAGGGAAATCTCGGTCACCAGATTCCAAAAATACACCACAACGGAGATTTCATTTTGGTTTAATAACTGACATTTGCAATAGGGCTGGTTTTACTCTGTAATTTGACATTCAAGGAAGCTTTAACTTGTTACCCTGACCACAAGTTTGCCCTCTTGTGTGACAAGAATTACTGTGATACGTACAAGTATGACCTCAAATGAACTACAAGCAAGATCTTCACAAAAGTCATGACTAAAATGTACATAAACCAGTTGAGGGTTATACATGTACTTCTCCAGTACATACAAATTACATGAAAATGATAGGTACCTGCAGAAGATCTAAGTTCATTAACTATTCACTGTAAACTAAGCCATGCATATTCTAATTAATATCCTTTGCCCAAAAAGACTACAAGTAGATCTATAACAAGTAGATCGATAACAACTACAACTTGCTAGTATAATACTTGTCTTTGGGGTCCATATTCTGTAAACCTATCTTGGGTCCAAACTGATCACACACACATCAGTCGAGTGGTCCCTCTCTTAGTGGCCACTGCCAACAAAGGCCACCCTCCCTAATGTGGCCAAATTTTTGGCTGCTGCTACTATAAATGCAGTTACCAATCCCTTTGCCAAAGGCCACCTAATGTGGCCACAATTTCGTGTCAAATAGGGTGGCCTTATTAGAGGGGAACTATTGCAAATGGGAAAAAGAATGACATTTGGCAAGGTACAGTAGTCTCCCCTCCAGTAAAGCCACTTAGAGAGGTGCAGTTTGGCAAGAGGGAGAAGTAAAATGTATTTATAGTAGGGCAGAAGTAAATGTATTATAGTAACAGTGGCAAAAACTCTTAGCCAGGGCAGCCTCTGTTGTGAGTGCCCACTAAGAGGGAGACCAATGTACAATTATTGACTAAAACTTAATTCATGGATGAACCTACACCCACGATTATACCTAAGGAATCTGGTATTACTCTAGTTCTTGTGTTCAGAAAACTGTTCCCAAGCTACGCACCTAAGGAAAAGGTATGGCAATTACTATTTGCGTTCATCATTGAATATATTGCATGCCCTTATCTGTGATTTTCCTAACACAGTTAGATGGAAGAAATGCTGTCTAAACATAAATCGCCACGTTAATATTCAAATGGCATAAATTTGCTTTCACACAGCAAATAATTAATTCCACATAATTAAGCACCATGGTAGACATTGCAATGTATCTGCATTACCGATCTCACATCTTAACAACACGCTACATGTGATATAACAATATTCCCATAACAAAAAAAAAAAGCTGCAAACGGGAAATCAATATAGACCGAAGTGCCAAAAACAGAACTAAATATTAACGTTATAGCCTTGGTGAACAAGTTCCTATATAGACACAAAGATTTGAGGCAAAATACAACACTACAATTAAAATTCTAAAATTATATATGGTAAAAGCACAGCTTGCAGCATTCAGCTCTGCATGATAGGTGTTCAGAAGTTATTGACTTAAGCATAACAGATCTTAAAATAATGTGAACTAAACATAATATCAATAGACACAAGGATATAAGTTCACATCCATGGCTCTTCAGTGTTGGCTGGTTTGGTTCACAACATATATGGTTCACGGATTTCACATTTTCAAGGAGGGAATGGGGGGTGGGGTGGTGGTGGTGGGGAGAGATACAGAGAGCTAAGAATAAACCAAATCTGACCAGCAGAAATTCAAGCAATCTGTTTCTGTCATTGGTTAATATAAGCTCCGAATTTATTTTTTTTGTTTGAATGGATTTCTTTTGCATTTCTTGCCATGAAGTGAAAAGTAAAAAGTTTCACTGCCTACACTACATAAACTACAGGACTATACTACTGACTAGAAATAAAGTAGCTAAAATTACTTCACTCTAAGCAGCAATAACCATTTAGCGTAAAACTATGGCACTATTGTAACCAATTGATGAGATACGTATGTCCGCCCCAAATGCATACAATGTAAAATAGATTGAGCTTGGGGTGTCATAATCTTGTGCAGTAGTGCACCCTTGTCTTCTAACATACAGAATACATTGTACCATGACTCATGGAAGTATATACATGTAGCATTCACCAAAATATATCACTATTATAATAGTTCACAATCAGTTACCTAGATTTTAGTCACAGTGCACACAATTCATTCAGTGTCTGCATGCTGTAGGTTTAGTGTCAATAGATCTGTTTACCGGTACATTAACATTGTACATGTCGGGAATATTCCAAACGCAGATATGAAAACGGTGCTGTTCTGGAGACGAAAATAACATTGAGAAAATTACTTTTCCACAATATTGAATATCACACATCACATCCCATGGTTCCCATGCCAGGGTGCTACTATATATGACACTAAGCCAGCTCCAGTTGGTGTCGCAGATACTCACAAGGAACAATGGTCCCTCTGAATTATGTTAATGGTCACTCTCTGCTGAAAATTGCTAATGGCAGTACGAGAAGAAATTATTTGGCAATACACTTGCTGGCTGTTTTCACCATGTTTCAGTTCGATTATCTGGTTATGCGCCGAATATGCGCCCAAAATCATTGTGAAGATGGAGCGAACACATACGTCATATACTTGGCACATGTAACAATGGCTACTATAATACCAAGGGAAATTGACATGTCCAAGCAATATACATGTAGGTACATGTAAATGCTTTTAAAAAGAAATTTACATAGCACGGAGGAACAGCTGCTTAATTTCAGTTACAGGAATATGAATAATTTGTGGCAGGCAGCGGGTGTGTAGCTGTAACAAAAGTTGGCCCATTCTACATGTTCCAAAACATGCTTCGTCTAATAAGTTAGGTTTTCACAGAACTTTGCTGGACAAAGTGAAAGGCTCTATATATATTATTTATATATTTAATATTTGCATTGGTAATTGCTTGCCCATTAATTTTGTGGCACAAGGCAATATATCATTAACCTAAATATTTTTTTTTTGTGAACAGTAGTCCCCCCATGGCTTTCAATGCCCTTTACAAGGTCAACCATAAAGTGGACCTTAATGTAAAATATCGCAATGGTGCTCAAATGAAATGCTAAGCATGCAGTGCAGATATAAAACAAGAACTGCATTTAAGCAAGCAATACATATTCACCCTGGCATGTCAGCAATAATCGCTCATATCAGAAACAGGAGAACGTTAAAATCACACTCAATAAATACAACCTTGAGCCTATAAAATACCCTGGTTAAACTCTACCTACAATATATCTAGCGATTATCAATATCAATACAGATCGTACTTCCAGTGTGTAGCCTACAATGCATATCATTCAAATGATTCGAGATACATTAATTTCCATAATGAACAGTTCATACCCCATGCCAGACAACATGAAAAGTTCGGTATTTTTTTTTCCAACTGTGCCTGCAAGTGGAATTGAAAGGGCATTTGAAAGGCAACTCCTCGAAACTGCCTCCCAGGAAAGGTAAATTTCTTTTTGCGATCTGTAAGAATACAGCTTGTAGTGAATGGCCGAGTTCTACAATGACATCCTACATGGAAGAGCTACCTGTACCTCCATACGTCATAGTGGTCTTCGCAAAAGACAATAAATTATTATGAAACTTAACTGTTTTGTTAAAACATATCTAAGCACCAACTGGTATAAATTCACCAGGGCATGGCTGTACACGTTCTGCCAGACTGCGTATTGTACATCTTAAATAAGCATTTTGACGTCACAATGTGATATGACCACAATATCATTCATTATAAGACTCTTACAAACATGATAAAAGCAACTTTGCCAACTGTATAATAATAAATGTGACTATTTTACGCATTGGCCCCTTGCTTCGCATTCTAAGACCAGATCCACAGGGCAGCAAGCCTTGCATTGAAACATGTCTGTACCGAGCAGATGAATAGCAACTGACCATATCAGCTGAAACATTAAGTATATCAAGTCACAGCTTGGGTTTGCATGAGCCATCTGCCCTATGTCACCTTAAAGCTAAACGAAACTGAACAAACAAATTTTACACAATAAATATGGTAATATTTTGCCATTAGATCATTCCAAAATTGCAAGCACAAATATTGAGACGCGCCCATGTTCCAATACATCTAGGGAAACTCTAAGGCTGTCACTGATTTTCTCCAGCATGCGTATTCGGGATCTTTGATTTTCTGCCGGTAGCCCTGCCCGTTCCTCTGCCCCGTTTGGTTCCTCGTCCACGGCGGCGAGTCTGTGTGACCGTCTGACCCCAGTCTGGATCACTCTCGTTATAATCGTACTGTGACAGCCCATGTTGCAAGTCATTAACTTCGGAACTGGACACACAATCTGGATTATTACCAGGTGCAAGCATCTGGGCGGACTGAGGAGGACATCCTGGATCATCTTTGTGTATCTCACTTCCTTGTTCATCCTTCATGGGGTTCAATTTTGAATTCTCAGCCTCTGCCAAACTCACAGCATGACCCACCCTTTCGCTATGTGTAGTATCAATGATATTATTTTCTGGAAAAACGGGTGCAGCTTTTTGCATGATGACAACATCCGGAAGCTGCGTTTCTACATTGACGCCAACTTGAGAGATCATATTGTTTTGGGCGACTCCCAAAAACCTGTTTGTTATAACGCTGCCTAGGGATCCCATATCCTGAAGAGAAATGACGCCTCCATCTTTCCCATCCTCCTTCTGCACTGGACTGGTCTGCAGCCCCTGGGGACCTACCAGGTTGACAAGCAAATCCAGATTTTGTGGTTCCATCTCCGTTTTTGTCATTGCATTTGCTCGCTCTTCCGCTTGATTCCAGAGCGTCTCCACTTCAACATCCTCTGCCACCTGGGCAAGCCGTTTACGTGGTGGCTGCGACTTGCGTTTCTTTTTGGGCACATTGGACGACGAGCTGCCTTCGGTGTCACTTTCCGCTGGCTTGGCCTTGGAGGAGGACATTTCATTGAGGATTTTAGCCGCTTCCTCATCTGTACAATCAACACCATCTGCTAAATCATGCTTCACTTTCTTGTGTCGATTCAGGTTTCCTGTGTAGAGGAGACAAGAAAATATGGTGCATTGTCTGACACGAGAAAGGTCAAGCATACACTTGTTAGGAGATGCATCAGTTACGTTAATAGATCACAAGGAACCACCGCAAAGAACTAATAAGAGCTGTATCTTCAGCAGCAAAAATGTGCACCGAGTACAGAGTGAATGCACTATCATAGAATAGCAATGGTATTTACGGTATTTCTATCCAAGTACCTAACTACGAAATCCCTGCTTCAAACAACATAAATTTTTTGACAGACCTAAATGCTGTTCAGACAGACAAGTTATATAGAGCTATATCTCCTCATAAGTGGTACACCACGTGGAACATATTTTATTGACATGTAAATATTATCTAACATGTAAACCAGCGATATTCCCGGTAGTAGGTAAGCCTGCTGATATACAGGTTGCACTGACCTTTGAGGGTAAATGATGCTCCACAGAAGCACATGTGGGGTTTCTGTCCTCTATGCATATGCATGTGGCCATTGAGGTTGTGCAGGCGACTGAACTTCTTTCCTGAAGGAATAAATTGGCTGCCACGAAACATGTGAAATAAAGCGCTATAAACAGAACGTATTCACTGCAACAAGGTAACCAATCTGATCAGTATATTAAGCATATAAACATGATTTCCAGGAAAATCTAAATTGTATCTATGGCAGTGATACAGAGTAATAAATGAATAGTTATTGAATACATGTACTGAGACACATGCATATGACAAAAGTTCATTCTGGGTTTTACAGCGATCAAAGATTACGCATGTAAACCGACAATTCTCACTAGTTTCATACTATTTTGTGAGCACTCATGATGTTTTTTTTATGTTTTAAAATGTACACTCAACTATTTTGTAAATTGCATGTTACACACTTGCCTTTAAACAGTATTTTCGATACGTAACAGAAATTTACGTACATGTACTGTTTTTTTAAGTAAGAAAGAACATGAAACATGTGAAAAGGAAAGAAGTTCATAAATGAATATGGTAAGAAATAAATAGATGCTGATTCATTGGAACATTTGTAAAAAGACTGATTGAATGGGATTCAGGTGAACTATTTTAACCAAGTATATGAAGATATGTGAACAGTCCTACCACATATATAACGTTGCCAACATACCACACTGGTTGCAGGTGTGGGGCTTCTCATCCGAATGAGTCACCATATGAGCCTTGAGGACTTGTGGTTGTGTGAATGTTCGCCCACATACTTCACACTTGTGGTTTTTTCTTCCCTCATGAATCATCAGATGGCGTTGCAGATTGGCTTTCTGGTTAAAGGCGCGACTGCAGACTTGGCAGGTGAATGGCTTCAGGCCAGTATGAGTGAACTGGTGAGCTTTTAGATGGTGCTCCTGAGTGTTAAAACAAGGAAAACTGGAGAGATGTAACGATTAATCAAGCATTGGCAGATCGTCAATGTAAGATAATTTGTTAAAGTATCAATGCCCGTCTCTGTATATTGATGCGTAGGCAACCCCCACACCCCCCCACCCAGCCGTGTTGACCGTTTCCATAAACCCTTGTGCAACTGATTGCACAGTTGTTGTATTCACTATCCATTATCAAAATCAATCAATTTTAAGCAAGCCCCGAGCTCTTCAAGATGACTTGCCACAGCAGACGCAGCCTTTAGCATCGTGTGCTAAAACGCTCATGATTTTTGCAGCCACGCAGCTGCTGGGGTGCTTTTTTATTTATTTATTTTTCTAATTATTTTTATTTATTTCGTCTGGGTGTTTTTTGGTTCTCATGTTGGCGATGCATCGATAATAATTGGCAAGGTAACTGCTGATCTGCAGATTCACTATTAGCTTGCCGATTACACCGCTGGGCTAGTTACATGTACAAAGACACAAGTCACACAACATATCACAAGTACTTCTACAAGGAACTAGATTACCAGTATATATTATCTATCGGTACCACATGTATTAAAAAGTTCATAAAAATTTGTCTAACTTAATAATTACAATAGGCAGCAGGCTGGTGGGTTTCAAATGTCTCCCATCATGTTGCAAATGTAGCAGACCTGTGTATAGGAATTGGAAATTACTTAGCATGTCTAGCCTCTGCACTTTTCCCTTGATACTTATATTTTCATCAATTTTGGATCAGTGTGTGGATAGAAGCAATATGGTGTTCTTCTTACCTTCATGAAGTCTAGGCCACACTCCCCACAGATGAAGGGCCTCTTGCCTTCATGTTTCATCCTGTGGTCCCGTAGTTGACTGGGGTAGCTGAAACTTTTGCCACAGTCTTGACACGTCAGGTCCTCCGAGTTCCGGTGCGCCATTGTCATGTGCTGCTTGAGTTTCTTGGGCGTGTGGAAGGTTTCGCCGCAGATGTCGCATGAGTTTTCTCTGCCGTTCGCATGTTTCTCCTTGTGGGCTTTTAGCTCGCTAGGGTAGATGAAGCCCCGGTCACAGATGTCACAGATGTGTGGACGGTTATCCATGTGTATTGCCATGTGACGTTTGACATGGCTGGCCTGGGTGAAGCCCCGGTTGCAGATATGGCAGACATGGGGTTTGACTCCACCGTGCGTTAGCAGGTGCTGATATAAATGGCTCGCCTGCTTGAAAAACTTCCCACACAGACTGCAGCAGTATGGCTTGATACCGTTATGCCCCAGGATGTGTGAAACCAGGTTATGTTTTGATGTATAAACTTTTGGACACTGCAAGCACTTCCAACGTTTCTGACCATCTACAACCTCGCACTGATTGTCCTCTATCTGTACTGTCACATCGATGCAATCAACGAAGGATCCCTTCTCATCCCGTATCCCGAGTTTTGTCTTGGGCCCTGGCTTGCAGGCCTGCTGCCCTTTGTTCACCGTGAAGCTCTGTGCGTTGAGTTCCGAGGCGGGTGGATTATTATTGTCCAGACCAAATGGAACGTTGTTGTCTGTGGTTGTGTTGTTCCCTTCCTCTGCCAAGTCTCCTACCGGCAGACGATACATGAGTGTAGCATCGTTGTCCTCATCACAGTCCTCATCCATATCTCCAAGGTCCCCGGCCATCCCAGAGGAGAGACCGGGGCTCAGCAAGGAGTTACTGTCTGCCGGCTGACCCGACAGCATGAACCCACTATCTGCGGCAGACTCTGACATGGAAACAGACGGTGCCATCAAGACCTGATCCTGGCTAACTGTGTTGCTCCCAGAGCTTGTGCTTGTACTGCTCATGCTGGTCTCTAGTTCCACCTTGGGATGACTCGCCAAGCTGTTACAGAATCCTGCCTCCTCTGCTGGCATGGCTGGCTGTATCCTGTTGATACCCGTCATATCTTGCAAGGAGCTAGGACCTGCCGTGGGTGGCTCCCTCTGCAGCGAGACCGAGCCCAGACTGAGTGGGTCTTCTTTCATTAAAGAGGAGAGAATACTGCTGGGTTTGGAGCTGATGGGACTGTCAGTGGACTGTGCTTGCTTAGAGCAGGTGATAATGGCATGCGTGCCACTGTGTACTCTAGGTAGACTGCTTGGAGCACTGTCTCCTGGAAATACCGAATGACTAGCAGCCGTGGAGGCAGCTGCACCAACAGATGCATTGTTCATGCCATCGGGTCGAGGTTTAGAGTTTATCACAGACATGGCTTTTACGTTCTTAGGTTCTGCTTCTCCTTCCTCATCCTCAGAGATAGGTTCGTACTCTGGAGGTGGAACCAAGCCACTGGATGAGGGCAGGTCATAGGCTGTGTCACTTTGGCCTGAGTCCCCGCCACCAACACCAACATGAAATGATCTGGCATTTCGATGACTGGAGTCTATGGCTGATATGCCCGATGGAGTGACCAAATGGTCTGGAAGAACCTCGCTCACTTGTGGGGACCGATGATGTTGATTTCTACTGCCATTCAAGGCTTCATCTCCATCACTAGTAGATGACACTTGAGGTTCAGCCTCCTCAGCTTCACTGTGAGAACGTCGATTGTAGGTAACAGTAGAGATTCTGGACCCTGTCATAGTACTGGATGCTGCATTCCGAACTGCCGCCCGCACTGGCGGGTTCAGAAACTGGCTAACGTTCACTGGGGACATAGTTGTGGTAGAATCAGCAGCACCCATTGGACTTTCTGGGGGCTCAAACCAGGCCACTCTGTTCAGTGAAGCAGACTGCAAGCCAGATGGCTCAGCCATAGAAGGCATAGGCTCAGCTTCATTGGCCTCCACTACTTCCTGTCTGCTGGTCACTGGGGGAACAACCACCTTTTTACCAGTGGCTTTGTGGTAAAATGTTGTAGGCTCATTCTTTAAACCACTGCTTGAAGGTTGAGGGAAGTTGTTTGGGTCGAGAAATGGCATGTGTTGGTGCTGTTCACAGGGTAGACCCAGGAGGTCATTGTTCTGAGGGGGCAGAGGCTGAGCCTGGGCCAGCCCATTGCTAATGTTACTGCTCACTGTCTGTAGGAGGCTCAGCATGGTGGATGTCGTCACTAGAGTTGTGGGGACTCCTGTAAGCCTGGATGATCCAGAATTCTGGAGCAGCTGTGGTGACGCAATGGCAATGTTCACTTCCCGTGGCTGTGCACTGGACTCAGACCTCACCACTGAGAAACTCCCAATGTGCGGGATCTCCTGCGTGGGGAAAGCTGCTGTGGCATTAGCTATCAATAACCCTGGGGCCAACTGTCTTGGGACAGCGGGCGGAGGAGCAGGTGAGAAGTTGTTATTGGCCGGCTTGTCTTGTTTCCTGGGATCATGACAGAGACTGGGACCAGTGGACATGACAGACTGGGGCAGAGGCAGGGTATGTATGGTACTGGTGTTGTAAGCAGGAGGGGCAGGGCCAGCTATCAGGGGATGTTGTGTTGAGGTCAGGTTTACCAGTGATGAACTATTCGGAAATGAATTCTGATGGGCAATGCTGGTGATAGACGGCAGTGTCTGCATTGGGCAGAGACTCCGGCGGCTGGGGTGCTGCTCCACTGGGGATCTCAGAGTCACTTGATCAGGTAAGGTGCCACCCTGTACAGCAGGAAGTATTCCATTCTGACTGACAAGGACAGGCGAAGGTAGAGGTCCCAGTCCTCCCTGCTCTCTAGATGACGTCAAAGCTCTCACGTTGGAATGGTCTACTGGAGACTGATTCAGTGGTACTGGTGCTTCTACTGACGACTGAGCTTGTCTTAGAGAAGATGACTGTTGTTCAACTGGAGACTGTCGGGTTTGACTCCCATGCACGTCAACAGGAGATTGTAATCCTCTCAGATCTGAACAGGGTTTGGAAGACTGGCTCTGTCTTACCATGCTTACATTCGCTGTTCCTAGACCCGATTGGGACCCTGACTGAAACGACTGCACAGGAGTTGCGATGACTTGGTTGGCTGGCAAAAGCCCATGTGAAATAAGCGGTTGAGGAACAGCATGATGAAATGAGCCTCCCAGTCCCAGTGATGGGCCTAAGGACGGGAGCTGGCCTGCAAGACTACCGGCAAACAGTGTTGGGTTTCCTGTGCGGAATGTCTGCTCAACTGTACGAGTGGAACTGATAATTCCTGGATCCAAATTCTGGAGATTGTGCAGGAAGTGGTTGGGACTGGTGCTACTGGAACCTGCTTCCCCCGGAAAGGAGAAATTGGCATCCATGTTGTTGTCAGGGTTGTAGTTGGAGTTTGAATTCAGATCATCCATGATGAGCCATGGACAAAGGGTCTGGGGATTAACTTAAGCCATAATCCATCTGAACGGGGTGGTGGCAGGAAAAATAAAACGGAAAAAAAAAAATATTAGAATTCAGTACATGCTATAATAATACAACTACTGTACTGTTTATGTGTGAAAGGATTGAAACCAGGAAACGGTATTCTGTTGGAGCTGTAACATGTGTAAGCGGGCCTAGCCATTATAAAATGTCCACTGTGATTGCAGGTTAGTAATGTAACTTTGGAAAACTACCTGGAAAATGTACATTGTATCTGCAGGTTTTAAATGTATGTTTAAGCTGAATGCACGGGTGCGAATAGAACATGCTTTCCAGCTGCACCACTGCCACAACAGTTGTGTGAAACATTTTTGTCAAACAATTACCTGATCACATTATCATGATTATTGGCAGAGGATCTAAATCAATTACATGTATCAGTACTAAAATACACATACATGTACCAGAAAATTGAATCCACTGGCATGCACAAGTGATATGACCAGCTTACTGAAGATGTTTATTTTCAATCCTTGTGAATTACAGTGAATAACCAATTCACCAGTTTACATACATTGCTTTGCACATTGGTACGGCATGAAGGTAACTTTGGTGCATGCGCATGGTAGCCGTGCAGTGCTGGTAGCACGCATGTTGCGCATGTGAATATTTTTCCAGGTTGACTATCTGGAACCCCGGGTTGTCCTAATTTTATTGGCAGACAGAATATGCCGTACAAGAAGCGTTGGGTCTTGGCTAGTTGAACATGCTACTGAATCAAAACATTCTTTTCCTAATGTAATGCTTTATACTTAAACATTTTACAGCATTTTTATTTCTTTGAGATGAATTAACAAGTTAAAAGATCAAACATACAGCATACTTCTGCTGAGAGGGGGAATTAATAAATATGACAGCCATGTAGGGCCATTGTATTGGCAGGTTCAGTTGACTGATAGAGCTTTCTACTAGCCAAAGGCTCATGAGGCTAGTGGTATAACTATTCCTTAATATATCAAGCCCTGCACTGATAACAACCCCTAGCTGTCATACACCACATTCACGGCAACATATGTTGTATTTACAAGTGGTAAAATATAAGCTATAACAAGTTAAAAGTACGGCCTATTCAATTAGAGAAGTCGTATAACAGTCTCCATATATCGTGTAATATGCTGAGTTATGCTGAGATATGCTTGGAGTTCTGTTTAAACTTGACTGACCTTGAAAAGTCAAATTTAAGGTCACTTAGATTTTGAAGGCATCTTGTTTAAGAAGATGAGTTAAGCCATATCGTACTGCTAAACACTATTAAGTCATATATGTGGAGAGTCCAACTGCACCATTAGATTTGACATGGAGTGCCCTAGGAAGGTCAAGTTCAAAGTCACTCATATTTCTTACGTCTCAGAAAAGAATGGAGTTAGCATG